>Ga0364901_10152_pt1 | contig 27774 bp, 35 predicted proteins | sample ExccelJu500002D4_FD_206968 | JGI IMG/M metagenome (GOLD analysis project Ga0364901, IMG submission 206968) | Enriched cells from Trout Bog Lake Hypolimnion, Wisconsin, USA - BchlTB.July09.5000.02.D4 | ecosystem: Environmental > Aquatic > Freshwater > Lake > Hypolimnion/Profundal zone | place: USA...
CGCCCGGAAGCGGAAGTTCAACGTCGTCCTCGTCGCAGCATTCGACCGCATGGCAAGGAGTACCCGGCACTTCCTGCAGGTCATGGACGAGCTGAACGATTTAGGAATCGAGTTCGTCTCGCGCAGGGAGAACGTAGATACAACCGGAGCGATGGGGCGGCTCTTTGTGACGCTCATCGGCTGCATTGCAGAGCTGGAAGCCGACCTAATCAAGGAACGCATTCGGGCAGGGATGCGCAGGAGGAAGCTCGAAGGTTTTGCACTCGGTCGCCAGCCGCTTCAGGTTGACCACGCAGCACTGGTGCGCGACCGTCTGTCGGGTATGAGCCTGACCGACACTGCCCGGAAATATAGTGTCAGCCGCGCCTCGGTTGTGCGATTCGTCCGTGAGTCCCAGAAGCAATTCGCCGAAGTTGAGGCGCAGCCTGATACGAACACTGCTGGAGTCGAGTGCCTAGCGTAGGGAGGTTAGAGATGCAATCCATCCCAGCAGTCGTGTTCCGGTTTCGGCGTCCCAGTGGCTCCCAGAATCACGAGCCGAGTCTAGCCATGACAGAGGCGCTTCGCCAGCTCAGTGTTGCGCGAGAGATGGAACCGCTGCTTCAGGCAGCTCATAGGGCAGGGCGCGAGGTTGTCATTGAGGTCTTTCAAAGCAGGGACGGCCAACCGCTGTTGATTCACACAGCGATGCTGCCGGATACGAGGATTCAAAAGGAGGACGTATGAAGACTTACGACAATCACGGTCGGCTGATCAACGAGATGAACACGGCCATCACCAGCGACGGAAAGACCGTCTCGACCAACACGACCTACAACAGCGACAATGGTCGCCCAGTTTGTCAGAATGTCTCTGTCCGCGATTCAGCGGGCAAGGTGACGAGCACGAACGTGATCAACGGCAAGATTCTTCCTTAACATCGCAGATAGCGGGTGAGCCTCCTCTGGTCTTTCGGAGGAGGCTTTCTTTGGAAGCAATGGAGGTGCACCTGATGGGGCAAGCACGCCGTCGAAAGGCAGTGATCAAGGAATTGGCGGCTCGGCGAGTGGAATCCGTCTGGAACTGTCTCGGCGTACTCCGCCCAGAGATGCCATTGCCCGACAGGAAGATGCTGGCGGAAAAAGTCTTGGATTTGTGCTTTGATCGGCTGGTGCCGCCGCCCAAGATCACAATCAGCCCGGCTCAGGTTCAAGAGATCGTCTGGCGGACCTCGCAGTGCGCTAACCGCTACTGCTCGATGTTGTTGTTCTCGCAGGAGATGGCAGACACGCTTAACGAGTTCTTCTGGCCAGAAGAATGAAGACTGACATCAGGAACGACGTTTCTTCCGAACCTGCGGCACGATGTCGAGCTTCTCGTAGATGCCCTCGTCCAGCCCCCGTACCAGCTTGGCCATCACCGTCTCGTACACCTCGCAGATACGGAGGAGTGTCGAAACCGTAATCGGTCGTCCGGCCTCAATCTGCTGCCAGTGTCGAGCCGAGAATCCGAAGGAAATCATGTCTTCTTGGCTGTAGCCGCGCTTTTTGCGAAGCTGGCGCACTTTGGTACCAAGGGCGCGGAAGAATTCTGCTTGATTCGCCACGATTAGGTTTGTAGAGTGTTACGAGCAGATTAACCACGAGCAGATTAGCGTGTTAGGGCATCGTCAACTTTCAGGCGTGGACGGGCGCAGTGCACATTCTCGCTCCGAAGAGGGAATTTCATGGCTTCTCAATGCAGCAAGTACAACGGAAAGGGGACTCAGATGAATCTGTTCTCGGCAGTGACGCATTCTTGCAAATGGCTGCAAGCACAGCGATTGGGTACCACCGCGTTATTGGCAATTCCACTTCTTGTGGGCTCTTCCATGGGGCAGGAGTGTCCCGCTGGGCACGAGCGAATCAAGACGGGTTTTGGCTCCTATTGTGCATCGACCTCACCCGTAGCCAAAAGTGAAGCCCGCACGGTCGAGGCACTAAAGAAAGCAGTCGCGCAAGGGGAAGAGCTACCAGCCAAGCTCCAACTGGCAGATATGTATGCAGCGGGAGTAGGCGTGGCAAAGGATGAGAACGAGGCGCAGCACTGGTATAGCTCGTTCGCCCCGAAAACCGTAGTTGTGGAGGAGTCGCAGAAGACTCCCAATGACACGGTGTTCATCAAGGTGCACGACCCCGAACACCCGCAGGTTTCAATTACGCTCTCCTGCAGTAATTTAGCCGAATACTGCAGCGCCCCCCGACAGGGAGAGACGTTTGAGGTATCCGTACTGCCAGTTAGTGACAAGCAAGCGTACAGGCATTATGTCACTTGGCATCTACGAAACAACGCTAATAACACGATCAACTTCGCGCTGAAAGAGTATAAGGATGCCGACGGCTCAACCTATCGCGGCGACTATGCCCATCTAGCTGGCCAACTCGTCGGCAAGGGACGCGACATCGTGTTCAATTAGGCTCTGCCGGGGAACAGTCAATCCAAGTGGGTTCGAATCCGGCACACTGCGCGTTTATCCGTATTACGCAGTGTGCCGCCACGCTTTGGTTTGTAGAGTCTTACGGAAAAAACACTACGCGCAGTTTAGCGTGTCTTAAAGGAAGCCACTTGGGCCCACTCCGCAAACGCTAATAAAAGGGACGGTCTACTGATGAAACGTTTCGTAATCATTGTGGTAGGAGCTGCCATCCTTGCATTCTTGGCGGTGGGGTCAGCTAAGTACTTGATGAACGAGCAGGATAAAGGCGGTGTGCCGAAAACGCAGCAATTCAAGCCTCCGTCACCCGGCACAGCGGTGCAAGCACCCGATGACAAGGCGGACTTGTACGATTACGCACAAGATGAGGCACTGACTGCGAAGATTGAGACAGCCACTCGTATCCAGTCGCAACCAAGACTGAATCAGGACGATATTGACACACTGTGTTCGGGCAGCGAGTCATTACGGTCTAAGGTAGAACAAATTCGTGCTGAAGCAGCAACGAAGGCCACGAGTGCTGACCTACAATCGGAGTACTTTAATTCCCGTCTTGAACAAGCGCATATCGATTGGACAGGAGCGTCTCGCCAAGCTATTAAATACTTCACGTCTCAGCGTGAATCATTGCGAACTTCCAAGAAGCAGAAATGGCTCAATCTGTCGTTGTCGTGGAAGACGTACGATGTGCCGCATGAGACGTTGACGGCAACCACAACGTCAGGACAGCAACTTCGATTCCCGGTAGCTCTCTCGGTTTATGACTCCATTAGAGGGACTGTATCGCAGCGATGGTCAGACTCAATGCGCCAGCAAATTGAGAATGAAGCATATCATTATGCATCTGAGCGATGCGAGCAAGACATCGGTCAAGTCTGCTTCGACGACGTCGTAAAAAAGAGCAGGTACTACACAACGGCGAAAAAAGAGCTTACGGATCAGTATGCGCGGGATGCCGACTGGCAAGAAGAGTTCAGCAGAAGCGTGGCTTTTGCGGCACATCTAGACAGTGATGGGAAAGTACTTGATGGCGTGGTCTTGTACGACAGGCGCAACAATCATATCTACTCCAAGTACAAAGGGGCGGGCATCTCCATAAGTCTGCTGCAATAGTGTGCTGCTGACAACCCTCGCCTGTCCCGTTCCGCAAGTCGGGCGGAATAATGGTATCGCTTCCCACGAGGTGTTCTGATGTGCTTCAGTAGCCGTTCCATTCGATGGCTTCTACCCGTCCTGATTATTGCGACCGCCACCCAGATGGCAGGTCAAAATAATAACTCCGCTAAACTGATTCAAGAGGCGTTGACGAGCATTAATCAACACCTGCAGCCCAGTTACGGATTTGGTGATTGGCTTATTCCCTTAAAGCTCTCAGTTTCTGCCGATTCAACAGCGGGATACAGGCTCAACTTTAGCTTTGACGAAAAACATCGGTCAAAGGACAAAACATGGAAAACTGTCCACCATGTTGAGACAGTTCTGGTCACGGATTTAGACATTAATTCTCTCGAAAGCCTTGACGTTAAACTCGGGAGCAAGGTACAGATAAAGTGCAAAGAGAACGCATCCTGTGCCACTGATAACGGCATAGAGATGCGAGACTTTTACCTCTTCTGTAAGAGTGGATACGCCGAGGAAAGTGCCGATTACCTAAAACGCATCCTTTTGGTTACACAGCACAAACCAGCTTCAGAAATCAGACACTATTCTTCAGAGAAAGAAATTCTGGCCTACCTGCAATCGAACTCTGCGCCAACCCTGCAGTTCACTGACGATCTCACGGGTTTCAATCGGCGGTTCTCAATAGAGGGCGATGACCTTGTCATGAGAATAGACTTGAGAGACAGCATCCGAACTGGCCTTCTCGTTATGAGGATGAAACTCAGTCAGTTAGCTGATACTGTGGGCTCCAGCGGTAGCAGCATTGAGCTACTCTGCAATGTTACCCGAGCTGGTCAACTGAACAACTGCATCACCGACAACTCCGGGGATGCGTTCCCTCACATTGAAATCAAAGAAGTATCCAATAGCCATGAGGTTGCGCGATCACTAAAGCGACTGATTCTGCTACATGAAAGTGGACCCGCGCTGCCCAAGGGTCTGTCAGTTGAGCCACGACGCATCGAAAGCCACTCCGAAAGCAGCGACAATTCAAAGGTGGAGGTTCCGCAATTACTAGCGCCGTTGGTCGCAGCACCCGCAGAAATGCCTTCTTTTCCGACTACTCAGAGTTCGACCAGCCCCACGGTTCTCTCTGGTGCCGTGACCCAAGGCTTGCTTATCCACAAGGTCGCGCCAATCTATCCGCCTCTGGCAAAGCAGGCACGTATCATGGGAAGAGTGGTGCTTCAGGCTGTCATCGGCGAAGATGGGTCGATTCAGGATTTACGTGCCATGAGTGGCGACCCCCATCTTGTAGAAGCCGCCATCGACGCAGTGAGGCAATGGAAATACAAGCCCTATCTCATCGATGGAACGCCAGTGAAGGTCGATACACAGATCACTGTCAATTTCACGCTGGCTGGCGGGTAGTCTTAACCTTTTTCGGGTTGGGTCTCTGTCGGGATATGGTGAGACCCACTGGTATTCCCGTCGGCCACTAGGATAACAATATGAACAGACCAGTTCTCGCCGTCGCCGTGCTGATATTCAACGGTATTCTTCTCTTGAACTCCGCAGATGCACAAAGCAGTTTGCCAACAGCGGATGCATCTGCCGCCGTCACCTCAGAGCAGTGGCTCCAGCGCGTTCCTCCGGTTTATCCGCCACCTGCTAGAAACGCCGGGATCGAAGGTGATGTTGTTCTCGATGTGGTCATCGGTGCGGACGGCACTGTGGATTCGGCGATAGCTGTGCGCGGCGACCCGTTCCTGACCCAGTCTGCGGTTGACGCCGTCAAGCAGTGGAAAACCAAGCCCTCGGGAGTCGAAGTTCGAACTCAGGTCACAATCAAGTTCTCCTTGAAAGGCCCCGGTGCACCTGACGCGACGAACGTAGTGGTTGCTGGCAATGGGGCTGAGACATCAACCGCTTCCACCGCATCGTTAAAGGCGCTTCCCGCATCTCAGACGGCAGCTCAAAACACAAGTCAGCAGCCCGCTGGCAACACTGCCGAATTCATTAGAAAAGCCGAGAGTGGAGATGCACAGGCTCAGTTCGAACTTGGCCGGATGTACGACAATGGCCAAGGTGTTACGAAGGATGAAGCCGAGGCGGTGCGCTGGTACCGTAAAGCCGCCGAGCAAGGGCACGAATGGGCTCAATATGATCTCGGCGTGGCTTATGACAATGGGGAGGGCGTAGCAAAGGATGCAACCGAAGCTCTGCGCTGGTACCGCAAGGCCGCTGAGCAGGGGGATTCCGATGCCCAATACAGTCTCGGTGTGGCATATCACGAAGCCCAAGGTGTTACAAAGGACGATGCCGAGGCTGTTCGTTGGTTTCGTAAGGCAGCGGAGAGGGGGAGTGCAGAAGCTCAGCTCACACTTGGCCAGATGTATGACAGTGGCCAAGGTATTCGAAAGAATAAAGCCGAAGCTGCTCTCTGGTACCGCAAGGCCGCTGAACAAGGAAATGTGTCGGCTCAAGCCAACCTTGGCTTGATGTACAGCAATGGACAGGGTGTTTCACTCAATAGGAGAGAAGCCGATCATTGGTACCAGAAAGCCGCTGAGGGGCGGGAAGCAATTAGGCAAACCGAGGAAGGCGCTTCTCAATCATGGACAGACCCGGCTACCGGACTGATGTGGACACGACAGAGCAAGGGCAATGTGAATTGGAAACAAGCCCAAGAGTACTGCAGCACCCTAAATCTAGCAGGCCATTCGGATTGGCGTCTGGCGACAGGTTACCCGCTTTCCGGTGACGAGCTTTACAGTATCTACGATAGGTCACAGGAAGGTGAATCTGGTTGCCATGTTAGGGGGGGCATCAGATTTCAAAATGATTGTACTTCGTGGACTTTGGATGGTGGGGTCAAGGCGTTCTACAGTGGGATGACGACGGGGGCTGGACCAGACGACAAACTTGAGGCGCTCTGTGTACGCGGATTTGCCACAGTAACACTAAGAAGACTATCGAGCATGGCCGACCAAGGTGATGCACAGGCTCAATACTCCATCGGCATGGCGTATCTCAATGGCAAAGGTGTTCCAAAGAGTGATGCCGAGGCTGTTAGTTATTTCCGCAAAGCCGCTGAGCAAGGAAATGCAGACGCTCAAGTAGCCTTGAATAGACTTCAAGCAATAGCTCAGTGCAAGGGAAACGCTGTCTGCATTGCTAACACGGAAATCCTCAATCTAGCCGAGCACGGTGACGCAAACGCTCAGCTCAAGCTGGCCTACGCATATGCATCTGCTTCCCACCGCCAACGAGATTGGAGTGATCACCCCTTGGATGACAGTAATTCCGCTGAGGCCATAGCAAAAGATAGAATCGCGGCTGCCCGCTGGTTCCTTAAAGCGGCTGAGCAGGGAAACGTAGAGGCTCAATACAATCTCGGTCTGTTGTACGGACAGAATGATGGCAGCGTGGAGATTCTGGTAGACGAAGCAGAGGCCGTTCGCTGGTATCGCAAAGCCGCAGAACAGGGACTCGCAGCGGCACAGTATAAACTCGGCTTTGCTTATCATTACGGTAAAGGCGTTCTAAATAATGAAGCCGAGGCTACTCGCTGGTTCCGCAAAGCCGCCGAGCAGGGAGACGAAGATGCCCAGCAGGCTCTTGCTACTGCACTCGCTGATGCTGGTGCAATTGGCTACAGCATGGAACATGGTCCGGATGGCGGTCCGGGAGTCGAACTAGTTGGCACCGTTATCAGCACGTCTCAGGCGAATGTGCTCGATCAGGTCGGCAACAAACTCACTCGCCCAATGGTGACCTTTCGCCTCGATTTCCCAGACCACAAGGAATGGTACGAAGCTATCTGCCTCCACAAAGAAGTGGACGGCGGGTCGGGGACTCCGGGAGAGACCGCAACCATGACGCTGGAGTGCCAGTCCTTCATTCCGGGAAAGCGATATCGATTCGTCGCCAGCAGAACAGCAAGCTTGATTGAATTCCATCCGGTCGCAGGTGATTATCCGATGTATTTATACCAAGGCTGGAAACGCTGTATGGACAGCAGCACTCACTGCTATCGTCTAGCCGATCATCCAATCCACATGATTCGCCGCGCCGGGGGCGAGGTCGAACAATAGCGCAAAGGCAGAGGGTGGTTCACAGAGTCTCATTCCGCGACCCCAACTTCATTGGCTTTTTTGCATGAAAATCGGTGGTCGGGCTCTGGTCAATTGGCTACAGGCTTTGAACCATATCGTCTGATGGTAATGCGGCTATATTTTTACTGGTAATCTTTGCTTGACATGATTTCGGCTCGAATGGAGACCAGCCAGTGGCGAAAGAGGTTGCGCTCGAATGTTGGGATGACCTTTTAAAGGAAGTTCAATCTGAGAGATTTGACAGGAGTTCGTATATTTTTCGCGGTGTGTCCAACTCAAAATATACGCTGCGGCCTAAGGTGGGTCGCGTTTTAGATGGCCAGCAGCCCTTCACACCAGCGAAGGAGAAGGCATTGTACGAGAGGTTCAACCAGTTTTCAGCTCTCTATCGTTCAGGGCGACTGGATGATCCTTGGGAAAACATCGCCGTGGCACAACATCATGGCCTTCCGACAAGGTTGTTAGATTGGACTTTTAATCCTCTGGTAGCGGCATATTTTGCTCTGGAGGGCCGTTTTCCTGCCGGAACGATTAACTCAGTATCTGACTCTGACGAACCCGTCGAAGCAGACGCCTTCCGACTCAGGTGGATGTCAAGTCCATCCGAAATCCACTTGACGTAGCGGAAAAGGACGTACTCTCATTCCTGCCGCCCCATGCTACCTCTCGTTTAGCTGTTCAGAGTGGGGTCTTCACAGTTCATGGTCAACCAGACCAAGACTGGGAAAGCAAAGGAACACAGGTACTGCTTCTCGATTTTGACCGCAAGGAATGGAAGAATGCGACTAAGAAGCTTCTTCGATTCGGAATGCACAGGTATACATTGTTTCCTGATCTTGACGGGCTCTCAACTTATCTACAATTTCGATACACTCGTGGGTTCAGTCTGCACCCATCGCAGATTGTCGCTACAACCACATCCGGAAAGAAGGCGGGAGAGGCGTAAAAACACGCTAGTGACTGGGCAGTGAACGGCGGATTGGTCACGGATTGAGCGGGGTTGCGGTAGCTGAAAACGGCGCTGTGCACTTTTCGATGTTGGATTTGCGACGGCTGGCGAGGACACTGTCGCTGGAGTGACTGCCCTTCACGGCTTTGTTGGCGGCTGTTTCCTTTCGGGCGGTTGTCGGCTGGGTTCGACCCGTCCTTACGACGGAACAGAGAGCTAATTCCATCGCAGCACGGGACGGGGTGCACGAGTATCGCTCCTGTGTGGCAGGGACACTTGCAGTCACGATAGGTTTTCATGCAGGTTCCTCCCGTGAGAACTAAACCACCCGAGCACCCGGCTATCGAACTCTTCCGCACCAACACTGACCGCACCGCAGTGGCCAGCGTCATGCACCTCCCAGAGGGTGATATCGGTTGGGTTGTGATCGCGAATCATCTCCGACTGGTGCGGCGGGATGTTCTCGTCGGCCAGTCCGTGGATGAGGAGAATCGGAACCTTGCTCCCTGTCACCGCTAGTTCCGGCGATGCCACTGTCAGGTTCACCCCGCGAGTCAGCCTCGCGTAGAGGAAGGCCAGCTCCACCGAGGGACGTAGAGCATACTGCCCAAGCCACTCACCGGAACGAAATATCTGACCAACTCGGATGTAGGAAATCTGCCGGAAGCTGGCGAATGGCGACTCCGCCACCACGGCACAGAACGGCGTCGTCTTCACAGCTTGGAGCACAATTGCCGCGCCCATGGATTCGCCCATGCCGAAGACGCAGTTGGGATGCTGGCGAGTCTCCAGCCAGTTGAACCAGTCCCTGACGTCCTTTGCCTCCTCCACACCGTAGGTCGGGAAGCCGCCGCCGCTCGTGCCCTGAGCGCGAGAGTCGGCTACGAGGACAGTGTAGCCTTGCGACAGGAAGAGTTCAGCGAAGCCCATCATCCCTTGCCTGTTGTCGCCGATGCCGTGAATCAAGATCACAGCGTTACCATTCGATTTACTGGGACGGGCATACCACGCCTGAAGCCGGGCACCATCGGAAGCTGTTACTGATGCATCCTCTAATGCGGCACCGAATCGGGCGGTCATGGCCACGGCTGAGGTTCGCGCATCGAGAGGAACGCGCAGCGGATGGAGCGCCAGTTCGCCAAGGCCGACCGCAAGAATGATAGTGGCAATCGCGTAACAGACTCCTGCTGTCAACAACAGACGGCGGATTCTCAATGGACGCTCCTCCTTATTGATATACGCAGAGGTCAGCGTCTGAGTTCAGAACGTGAGAGTTCTCGTGGCTCGTCTCATCGCCGTCCTAATCAAGGTCGGAAAATGACGCTGCCGCGCCCCGCAAAGAAGATGCATCCCGGCGCGTTGTCATGAGGGGCGTGCCCGTGCACTTGGGGTACGATTGCGACCCATGCGGCTGGCAACGTTTTCCCGCTCGACAGCTTCGTGAGCAGTGCGTCGAGCCAAGGCTGGTACTTCTCGCCCCTTCTGTCCAACGTCATCACCAGATTCAGGGGCATCCCTTTCGCCTTGAATCCAGCGATATACCCCTCCGGATTGTTTCCAGAGGCGACTACCAAGAGCTTCACATTTTCATTCACGCAGGTTTCGAGCAGGGATACTGCGGGGATTGCAGCTCCCATGGCGGAGTCCAACTCCCCCGCCTCTGTAACGCGACACAACAGATGAACGATATCGAATCCGGAAAGCTTCGACAGAACCTCGGATGCAGAATCGCACACCATGGTGACGCAGTTCGGATAATGGCGCGAATATGTAGCTGCGTCGGTCTCCAACTGGGGAGCAAACTCCCGGCCTACTGCACACACGAGTACTTTGGTCGCAGCGATCTCGTTTGTCTTCGACCCAAAAAGTCTGGAGAGTAGTCCCATCTAGCGTGCCCATTCTGCATTAGGGTATTGGTCAGCGGAATCATACGCGCAAGTTAGGCTGGGCGGAAGGCGACAAGTGTAAATGGGGCGACCGAAGTCGCCCCACGTAAATTCTCACCTGCTAAAAGTAGTCGCGGACGCTTCCATCGAAATCGTCCTGACTTCAGACAGCAGTTCTTGAAAGCTACGGCCTGAGCCGCACGGGCATGGGTCGTTGCGCCCGAGCTTTTCGAGCAGTTCCTTGTCGCCGTGAACAACGCGGTTGCCGCGCTTCACATGCGTCTCTGATGGGAATCCTTTGCGGCGTTTACTGCTGCGCGTGAAAGGAGGATTGGTGGGTGAATTCGTCTTCGTGTTTCATGGCACACCTCCTGTGATGAAGTTCAGGGTAGCACAGCAGCCGCTGCTTGCTGCGATCATGATTCTCGACCTGTGCTTCTACATGGACGAGGAGCCGGGTATCGAGCACAATGAAGCAGAGTACGGCAGAACTTTCTCGCGCTAGGAGGTTATGTCCCCGGCGACGAGTCGCTTTCCCCTTCGTGCCAATGTCTAACTTCGGAGGGGCACGAGCCTAAGCTTGTACATGCGATATTCTTCGCCAGTTTCGTACCAGTTCGGAAATGACCTAACAAAAGTCGCTCCAAACTTTGCATTCAGTGCTTGGCTTGCTCCCGGACGAGCATGACCATACACAACTCTGAACCCATTGCCAACGGCGATTCCCAACCAATGAGCCTTGAGAATTTTTCCTAAGCCCTTGCCCTGAAAGGGCGGAAGAATCGTATTCGAGTAGCAATAGACCCCAGTTTTACGTTCGTACTCGTCTAGCACGGCCAACCCTTCGATTGGTTCTTTGCACTCTATGATGGAAACGCCAAATGATTCGCCTACAAGTTGCGTCCCCATGAAGAGCCACACCCCGACTGTGCCGTTGGAGCGCAGCAGCTCATTCTTCTCCGCCGCATCCAGCCTGAGCGAGGGGTGATATAGCGACTCAAAAGTCAGAGTCTCTTCAACCGGAACCCTGTACTTAAACCTAATCGTGTCCGTCGTATTCTCCAGCAGGTGGTATCAATCGAGCGCCTAACTATGCTTCAGTTCCTTCCACTTCCAAGAGAGATGGGTGCCAAGCCCCTGAAGGTCTGGGAAAAGTGTGCGCTCATTGATGCCAAGATCATCAAGTTCGCCACGAATATCTTCGAACGCTTCGAACGCAATTACAATCTTGGCTAATCGGCTTGGCTTCTTGTCTTTGCGTTCCCTATCGGAACGATTGGCTAAGCCGACAAGCTCCTTTTTCTTTCCAAACAGCAGAAACCGAGCCATCTGATTCGCCAGCCGAGAGTCAATGCTCGGCGGTTCAATTGCAATGGCCCATATTTTCTCCACAGAGACTCCATCGCATGCAATCTCAAGGTCTGGAAGATATGGTTTCGCTTCTTCCCATCCGGCCAACGCTGGCCCTCTCAAACCTTCTGAATGAAGCTTGTTCCAATGCCAAGGATCGAAAACCCATACGGCTGCGTTATCGTTGCCGTCGCCCTTCTTCCAATGGGAAATAGAAAAGTAGAGAGCGATCAAGGGGTTGTCCGTCCAATCCAACAATCTGGTGGGTGCTCCGTAGTGCTGCATGAGGAAATACCACTCCCACTTCGTATGCTTGGCTTCGGGAGAGATCACCTGCAAACCATTACCTTCAAATTCCAGCCTAACCTCAGATTCGTCGGCAGACATGAACTCCTTGCGGTAAAGCCGGGGCCTCAAGTCCCAGTTCTCAGACCGCTGTCCGCGAAACCACACGGTCTTGTTGTCGCCCCTCGTTCTTATGTTCTTGCGCTTCCACTTACTTCGAACCTGCTGGACAAACCGGAGGAATTCCTTGAGGTTCTTGCATGGACTCTCCGAGTTTATGGTTCGCGACGGCACGAGTCTTTCTCCTCTTGAGTCGCATCTCCCATACGGAGTCTAGCGATTCTTGCATTGTGTGACATTCTACCCTCGTCAGGCATAACTCAATAGTCCCTTTAACCACTCCATGGCCTCAGGATAGTGGTCGCAGTCAAGTACAAACTCCTGTCCCCGAGATGCCGACGACAAGAATGCACCCCCATCTGACAACTCCCAGCGAACCCGATTGCCGTGATAGGTGAGCACAGAGCCACGACCGTCAGGGTGGAACCACTTGGGTAGCAGCCAGCGACCGGGGCGCTCTGAATGCGGTGCCGTCAGACAGAGCGTCGGAGAAAACTGCGAGAAAGTCCCAGCACCCGCAAATCCAGTGAGCTTGCCTGACGGCAGTGTCAGGCGTTCTGTTGATGTATAGATCACATTGCTCGGACTGGGCTGACGTGCGAAGTGAGGATGGTACAGAGCCCAGAGGCCAGAGGTCGGCCATGCTGAGACGGGTATCCGATCAGCGATTTGAAGCCAGCCAAACAGGCTGTGTATTGGCTTACTACCCCGCAGATATTGCCAGCCAGAACTGGCTTTCTCGACCTCACGGAATAGACCGAAGAACAGGAAGATGTCGCCGCTGCCTACGCCTTGTCGTCTGAGATGTCCCTCCGCCGCGTCAACCTGCCCGAAGATCGGTCGCCAGTCCTTCTTTCTTGGGAGGCTTTTAGCTGCAAGATCAGGGTCGAGATGTGCGCGATGGGTCTCTGGGAACTTTCCCAACTGCGATATAGCCTCTCCCATGCTCAACCAACGGTTACCCGCGACATCCTTGTAGGCTATTCCGGAAAGTCTGTCTGGTATCGGCAGCGACATCATCATGCCGTCTGGAAATATCGGACTGGGCACACCACCGGAACCGGAGTCGAATCCCTTGCGGCTGAGAATGATCTTCATTTCTTCTTTCTTGGCTTGCAGCCACAGTCCTTCATCCACGATTCATCGCCGTCACGCCAACGTCCGGGTGCGCCATGGACACCGAATCCGACACTTCCAGCGAACTGGACGAACCCAGCTTTTACTTCGTCTGAAAATTTGCAGCGGTGGCCGCGTGTAACGACCAACGACTGGAGTTCGGGCGGCAATGGCAACGCCTCTGAGCCGAAGTATGCAAAGGTCTCGGAGACCAGAACACGCTTGCCGCTGAGGTCGTGTGTTTTGTTTCCCTCGTCCTCCAAGTCTCCGTTTGAGTGCATAGATCGGAGCTGACGGTATCCTCCGGAAGGCTGCGGCTCGTAGATATTATCGCCACACTTCGTGCGCAGTCCGCCAGTGTTGCCCGGCTTCTTCGTCCTAAATCGCGAGTCAGTCCAGTACTTGCTGAAGGACTCCACCACATCATCCACCCGCAGGAAGTAAACGATGCGGTTTCCGGCAGCTCTCGGCGTCAACCCTACGACCCAGTCGCCCTTCACTGCTGTCTGGCGAATCTTGGGTTTGCAACACGCCAAAGTGCAATAGCCGAAGAACGGGTTCGGGGCGAACCCGGTGTCGTGCATGACGACGTAGGAATAGAGCTTCATTTTGTAATCTCGTTAGCCGACATTGTGCTCTGATGGATATGACTGTGCATTAGGCTGCGTCGGACTGCGCTTGGATTTTGCTCAGCGACACCTTGAATCCGAGATCAAGCAGCCGATTACGGGCGTTGCTGAGGTTCACTCGGCTGAAGAATGGAAGAACGAGCCCATGCTGAGACTTGCTCACAATGCCAAAGATCACCTCATATTGCTCGGGCTTGGGCTCATCTGTGACCGGGCGATACATCGACGGAAGCTCTGAGTTTACTGCACTTCGAAAGTGTGAATCCCTGCGGAACAGGCTTCCGGAGACGACCGCCTGAGCAAATAAGTGACTCAATGGGCCACTGGAGCCCGCATATCTCTTGACGTGGATTATCTGTTTCGTGCTCGAAAAAAGATCGCAAAATTCGACCTTGTCGTACTGCCCACCGCATTGGATAGTCTTCTGGTCCATTAAGGCGAACACTTCACTGTTTTCCGCCGCTACTCGTGTATTGTAGTCGCCCTCCGATTTGTCAACATATTCGGGAAGCCGACTTGATGATTGGGGCACAGCATCGAACTGGCCGTTGATGCGCTCTCGAAAGTCCGTGCCGAGCCTGTACCACTTTCCATTGCTCAGCAGATAGGTTTCATGCCCTTCGTCCACTTCGCAGTACAGACATCGGTGAATGGTCCATTGGCGATACACTTCCTCGGAGCCTTGCGCCATCGCAAAAACTCTGTACTGTTTTCGCAATGCCTCAACGCTGATTCTCTCGGACCCTCCTATCTGCGAGAGCCAGTCGATTATATGAACATCAGAGAACTGCTTCGCTTTAGCTGAGTTCCGATATTTAAAGCCCTCGACCTGCGACCAGTCGATTATTTCCGGTATAGAAAGCCACAGGCGACCGGGCTCATCTGATCTAATGCGCTCGACCAGCGTGGAATCCAACTCACCAATCTTCGCGGGGTTTTTCACTTCATGAATCTGATCTACCCAAGGAAAAGCCGCCTTGTATGCCTCGCTCTCCGATTGGGCAAGATACCGTCCCAAGAGTGCTGGAAGCTCTTGCGGGGAGATTGCGACGGTTACGGTCAAGGCGTCTTTGCCCGTAAGCACGCTCCCGAGTGTTGGGTCTGTTGCCTTTCCTGTCACCGCTCTGAGAAAGTCCTGTTCAAGATCAAGCCCAAACTCTCCGATACTGGCATCCCGACTCGCTTGAATGCGGCTGTGTTGTCCTATAGCGTCGAGCGTCATTCGATCTACCGTCTTAATCTTGGTACGATCTACAGAGTTGAGAGTCACCTTCAATCCGAAGTCTTCTTCCCAAGAGCCCGGAACTAGCAACGACCGTCCATAACCAAACGTCACCGCAAAGAGTCGATCACTCTTAGACACGAAAAGAACCGCCGATGCCGAACTTGAGACAACGGATGGCAAGTTCTCAACGACGTCCGAGAAGAAGTTGAACCATTTGGGTGCTTGAGGGGGTGTGCTGAACGTATGAAGACTTGCCTTGGTTCCGTCCGGAAACTCAAATTCCGACATGGACGCGGCTTTCGTGACACGTAGGCACTCGGAGCGAGAGGTGCTCGGCTTGATCAGAAAAATTGTCAGTCCAATTGTTCTTTTCGCCATCGGTTATTCCTGCTTGATGTTCACCCACATGTCCTGAATAGTCGCAAGTGCGGCATCAATTTGCTTCTTCAGCGATGTGTTCAATTTCGCCCCAGTATGCTGTTCTTTCCGCGAGACGTCTAAATACACTACGTCCTTCGGCTTGACTCCGAGTTGCGCAGAAGCAGCGGCCTCATACATAACCTTCAGCATGATTTTGACGGCGTCATCTTTCGGCTTTTGCTGATTGAAGTCAAGCTTGATCAGCTTCCTTGTGCCGTTTTCCTCTACATACAGGTCTGGTGTGGCCGAGACCTCCACCTGCTCATAGAAGTAGATTGGTCTGGGTGTTTTCAACACGGTGAACTTATTCTTGGAGAAATGGGCAATGTACGCTTTTATCGCTCGGACGTTGTCATCGATTCGACCGCTGTCTTTCTCTGGGTGTTCAGCCCTTTTCTTTGTGAGTCTTTCCACTGCAGTCAGGAGCACGGCAATGTCATTGCCGGACTCGTGGTAGTCCCTAATCGCGGCTCGTGTTTCGCTGTACCTTACAATCTGAGGCTTTGGCTTACCATCTTTCAGCTTCGGGAATTTCGAATCGCGTACAAGTGTGCGCTGGCGCAGTGCGCTCGACAGCATATAATCCGCCAACACCTTCACCGTAATTCTCATGACGGCTCCTGTGTAGACTGCAAATGCTGGAATGTGAGTTCCTCGCCATGGAAACACGATTCTAGGGATGGCGCAAGCGCAGTTTGACGCTGGAAGTTCTAATGCATCCGCCCCGACAACGTTGCGACGTCCGCATCACTGTCCCAGCGGGCAAGAATTTCAAAGAACTCGATGATGTCCGAATGTCGGAATCATCGGGAGATTCGGTGCAGCATTCAGCTAGCGTTTGGTCGTAGGACATCTGTGTCGTCTCCGTGCTTCAGCGGTTTCCATAAAGTTCGGACGGACGCAGCTTTGCTAGGCTGTCTGCCAAAGACATGCAAGTCCCTCTCTCGCCAGAGGCTTCTCGAAGAAGAACAGGTGCGTCTCGCATTCGCAATCCGACGACCCGAACCCGGCCAGCGGTATCGATGCGCCACGCATCCCGCTGAAGCGCCTTGCCCAGACATGCTCCCGCGATTTCCGGTCGTAGCAGAACCAAATTTCATCGAGTGTCGTGTGTCGGCGGAGATAATCGGTGTGCCAGTGCAGACGTTCAGCTTGGCGCATGTGGTGAGCCAGTCGGGCACGGACTCCACCTGTGCCGTGGGCGCTGCCGACGTAGACGTACCAGCCCGGCTGGAGGTGCAGGTCGCCCAGCCGCCCGACCCGGATAACGGCATCGCTAGCTGAAGAGAGAACGAGGGCCTAGGTGCCGGGCTTTGCTTCGAAGGCGGTCGGAGAGCACAGGCCGTCATTGCTCTTGGCAAGCTTCACCCGAGTGTTGGCCATCCTCAGACACTCGCTGTATTCGTCCGCACCACTGGCTCCACACATGCCGCATCGTTGTTCTTCACCAGATTCACCCGGCTGCTCACTTCATACCGCCGCATCAGCTTGGCATCGAATGGCTTCAGCAGGTCGCAGACCGCGTTCGTCTTCTGGAATCCGGGGTCGAGCCACAGGTCATAGGCGTCGTCAGGCAGGATGACGGGCATGCGGTCGTGAACGTCCTGCAGCAGAGAGTTCGGAGTTGTAGTGATGATGGAGCATGTCTCGACCAATTGACCCGCTGGATTTTTCCAAGTCTCCCAGAGCCCAGCGAAGGCGAAGATCGAGTCGTCGGCCATTGTGAAACACAACGGGGTCTTCACTTTGCCGACCTTCTTCCACTCGTAGAATCCATCGGCTGGAATCAGGCAGCGCCGCTGCCTGAGCGCATCCCGGAAAGCTGGCTTGGTGGCCAGCGTCTCCGCACGGGCGTTGATCATCTTGTAGCCAATGCTGGCGTCCTTCGCCCAGAAAGGAATCAGCCCCCAGCGCATCTGAGAACCGAATCGCTTGGGTTCCTCGGCATGCTGGCGGATAACCTCAATGTTCTGTGTCGGCGCGATGTTGTAGCGCGGCACCCAGTCGTCCTCTGGCTCAATGCCGAAGCGTTCAGCGAGTTTGGAAGCGCGGGTTAGGTGGAATCGTCCACACATAGAGGAATTTTACCCTTTTTCATATTCGCCTTTTGTTCGCCTACTCAATTACAATCACCTTCCGTGAGAATCCTGCCAGCATTTGCGGAAGGTTCGGCTCCAACCGTGGAGTGGCTCTTCCTTGACCTGAACTCCTACTTCGCTTCCGTGGAGCAGCAGGAGCGACCAGAACTGCGAGGACGTCCCATCGGCATTGTCCCCCTCATCACGCAGAACACCTGCTGCATCGCCGCCTCCTACGAAGCCAAGGCGTACGGTGTGAAGACGGGCATCAACGTGGAAGAGGCGAAGCAGCTTTGCCCTCACATTCAACTGGTAGAAGCCCGCCCCAAACTTTACATCGAGTATCACCACCGCATTGTCGAGGCCGTCAACTCCTGTATCCCGGTCACCAGCGTGATGTCAGTGGACGAGATGGCGTGCAAGCTGATGGGCAGGGAGCGTGCTCTCCCAAACGCCACGACCATCGCCGTCGATATCAAGCAGTCGCTCCGAACTGTGGGGGACACGCTCCGCTGCTCGGTCTGACTGGCTCCGAACCGCTACCTGTCAAAGATCGCCTCCGACTTGTGTAAGCCGGACGGGTTGACAGCGTTCCTGCTACGCGACCTGCCGCAAGCTCTCTACTGTCTAAAGTTGTCGGACTTGGTGGGCGTCGGCCACGCCATGGAGAAGCGGATTCACGGTAATGGAATCACCACGGTCGAACAGTTGTGCCAGCTTTCCCCGGAACAGATGCGGCGGTTATGGAAGAGCGTTCTTGGAGAGCGACTCTGGCATTGGCTGCGCGGAGCCGACTTCCACTCTCCCGAGTCCAAACGGAAGAGCCTCGGCAAGCAACACGTTCTTGCTCCCAAGTACCGGACACGGGAACAGGCATTTTGTGTGGCGCTTAAGCTGCTTCACATCTCCTCCGCAAACCTACGGAAGCTGAAGATGTGGGCGGGCGGCATTGGGGCGGTCGTGGAGTTCTTGAAGAAGCGGCCCGCGAGATTCGGCGATGAAGGCGTTGATGTCCCTGCGTGGAAGGCTCACATGCGGATTCATGAGTGCAGGGACACTGTTGTCCTACAGCAGCACCTGACAAAGTTGTGGGATTCTTGTCCAGCGCAGGAACCCTTGCAGGTCGGCGTCTGGCTCTTCAATCTCGTGCCAGATGAACTGCATACGCTCTCCATGTTTGACGACGATGAGAAGCGGCACCGAATCAGCACGGTGGTTGATGAGTTGAACCAGCGGTATGGGCAGAACGCCGTGTACTTCGGAGGAATTCATTCTGTGCTCGACTCTGCTCCAACAAGAATCTCGTTCACATCGATTCCTGACATGGAGGATTTTTGATTGAGGAATATCAGAACAAGGGAAGGTCTATCGGCTGATGGAGAGGTACTGCTACGACAATGCTGGAACGTTCTGCTTTTCTCGCCCGGTCTACGAAAATGCGACCAGTATTCCCCGGTGGGTGGAGTTCGGCTTGCTTCGCGACGGCGGCAGTCTTTGGGTTGAGGTCTTCGAGAACTAACTGAGGGAGGGACATCTGCTCACTGAGGCACCACCACGAGATCGACACCGGGCTGGTTTTGACCAGAGTGACCGGAACAAGACCCTCGACCTGCCGGGCGACCCACTTCTGACGACCATCGCGAAATCCATCGAGGCGGCGATGGAGACGGGGAAAGCCGCCGACGTCAGGAGACCATGCACTGAGTTCCTTGCCCGAGCAGCAGAATTCTACAAGGTGCCACCGTGCGGCATCCGCGTGCTTGCGGCCAGACCACTGCGCGTCCGCGAGAACTGGACGACAGAACTGTTCGGCGACTATGACCCCGGCACTTTGAACATCCGGCTATGGATGAGGACAGCGGTACGCAAGGACGTCACCTCATTCGGCACATTCCTCAACACGCTATGCCACGAATTTTGCCACCATCTCGACTTCCACCTGTTCAAGTTCGAGGATTCGTGGCACACCCGAGGGTTCTATGAGCGCACCGCCATTCTCTACCACCATGCGAAGCGAACACCATTGAAGAAACTTGTCTGGGCTCCGGTGTCGGGTGGACGTTGGCGGATTGATTGGCAGCGCACGAGGCGGGGGTGAAAACTGAAGCAGCGATGTAGTGAAAACAAAAGTAGAATTCACAATTGATAGAGGTGCCTGAATCATATGGCTATCGATGACGAATTAGACGCCCTAAAGAGTCAATACCCAGAGTCCACCACGAATCCGGGGCTGGATGTCTCACTGAAGGTGTTGAGCGCAATTCCGGACGGCTTCGGGCTTGCGGCAGCTATCTTCGACATGTTGCGAAATCACTTTTCAGCAAAGGCAATGCACGAGCGCATGCAGGTGCTGTTCAATGCCATTGAAGGGATGGTTCGAAGATTGGACAAGAAGGTTTCCAACATCGAAACAAGATTGGAGAGTTCTGAATTCGCACAAGCCTACGTCTCTGTCGCGAATATCGCTATTTTTACTGTAGATTCTGAACGAATCCGACAGTTCGGTTCGATACTTGGGTATGAGGCCGCGTCTAGTGACAGCAAAGGATGGGATGAAGCTGCAGCATTGGTCGCCGACCTCTCATCCCTCGCCGAGACTGATTTACAAGCCCTCAGGTTGATGGTGAATTTTCAAGGCGGACAGGTCCGTGAGAATCCGAGCGATGCAGAGTACGGCCTAATGTCAGCAGAGTTCACAAGAGTCCGCGATGAGGCAACAAGACTGGGTATTCCCCGCTACGAGTTTTATGCTCGTGCGCTGCGACTTTCGGGATTTGGCTTGGCTCAACCCCTCAACTGGAATCAGACTTCTTGGGGGCCGCAGGACATGGGCTTCGCTCCGACCCCACGCGGTAAGAGGCTCATACAGATTCTGGACCTGAAGTAGGTGGCGGTCGGAGCGGGGGTACCCTTCAGGCCGACTTGCGGAATGAAATCAGCCTCCATCGCCCGTCCGGCGATGGCCATTCGCGGCTGAGTATATAGAGATTTCTGTCGTCTGCGCGTACCCTGAAGAACACGTCGCTCTGCCCGTGCCACTGGTCAAGCAGTTCCTCGACCAGATACTCGTGCCCATCCAGCCGAAAGCGAACTGGCCTTTCGTCAGCCTTGTATCCGGAATAGCAGTCCACCTCTACCCGCATGAACGGCATTGTCGCATGCCTTGCCGTCGAACAGTGGTTCCTGCTGACGAAAGCGGCTGGCACCCGTGTCCGGAGACAGTACAGGATTACCTGCCAGCGGATGAGGCGGAGGTGAGACAAAACGAGATATTCTGATGCCCAGCGGCAAAGGGAATGAAAACGATATGAGCTTACAATCCGCCCACACATTCTTGGCCAAACATGCGCCTGACATTCAGATTCTGGAGAAATCCACGAGTACGGCAACCGTCGCGGAGGCCGCAGAAGCCCATGGCGTGGAACCTGCGCAGATTGCCAAGACACTCTCTTTGCGGCTGAAAGACGAGGTTGTTCTGCTGGTAATGGGTGGCGATGCAAAGATCGACAACCGAAAATTCAAGGCGCAGTTTAATGTCAAAGCCAAGATGCTCAATCCCGACGAGGTTGTCGAGTGGACTGGCCATCCTGTCGGCGGAGTATGCCCTTTCGGCTTGCCGCATGCGCTGAGAATCTTTGCTGACGTGACGCTGAAGAAGTTTGATGTTGTACTGCCCGCAGCCGGGGCGACAAACGCTGCGATTCGAATATCCCCTGACCGCTTAGCGGAACTCGTGGAAGCGACGTGGGTAGATGTCGCACAAGTTCAGTCTTAGTTTCGCGGGGTAGCCCATGCATATCATGCGAGGCGGAGCGAATATTATCGAGATATGAACGCACTCGAAAAGCACTACAGCCCTCAGGAGGTCGCTGAGCTTTGGGCACTCTCGGACTCGGCGATTCGCAGACTTTTTCAAGACGAGCCGGGTGTTCTCAAGGTTGGAGAGCCATCGCAACGACTGGGAAGAAAGCTCAAGCGGAGATATTTTACGCTGAGGATTCCGGAGAGTGTGGTGATTAGGGTGCATCATAGGCTTTCTGTCGGAGCTGGTCGCAAGTGAGGGTGTGGCTCACGGAAAAGCGATGGCTGGCGAGGCTGGGGACACTGGTGATGACCGGGCAGGGTGTCGAGGTGGCAACAGCGGTGGTTGGAGGTGCCGGGGAAGGTGGCGGAAAAAGAAGTGCCGATCTTTTAGCCGCGACACTATGCCACTGCTGAGATGCTGTTGCTCGCTTTACGAGATGAAGATATCAGCCGAAAGCTTGAACCGTGCGCTCAGGTTCTGAACCTGTTTCAGGGTGAGCTTCCGCTGCCCGGCCAAGAACATTGAGACGGCGCTCTCTGTCCCAAACTGAGGAATCAAATCACGTTGCGTTAGCCCCTGACGTTCGATCAGAAATTTCACCACTGAAACGGCACCCGCCACCGGAATTGGGTAATGCGTCTGCTCGTAGCGTTCCACCAGCAAAGTGAGCAGCTCGATGGCTTCTTGTTGTGGCGGAGTGGGGTTCTCCAATGCCGTGAGGTTGAAGAGAGCTTCTGTGTACTGTTCGAGTTCAGCGTCATTGTGAATGATACGAGGCGCACCGCGCTCGATCATCTCCACCGGGTTGGCAAGGGCTGCGCTCATTTTGTTCCAAACCTTCTATCCCAGTTAGCGGGATTCTCGTACTCCTTGTGCGTCAGAAAAGACCTAATGTAGACATGCCCTTGCGTTCCTGCCTTTGCATAATGGATGACGGTGATCAGCCTGAACCGATTCCGCCGAATGTTGAACACCACATACCCTTTAACGTCGTCGGCATCCTTGAAGGTGCTCCTGACTTCCAGAAAGTTCTGCCACCGAGCAGCTTCAACGATACGTGTCCACGCTTCGATCTCATCCGCTGCGCTGGGATGCTGCGTGACTGCATCGCTCAGATGCTTGCGGGTGACGATATGCACCCGTCTACATTACTTCACAAATTGTGAAGTAGTCAATGGCATTCGGTTGAACGTCTGAATTGGAGACTGGGCATAAACCTAAAGGTGAGGTGATATCCGGGCGGTCTGTATTGCTGAAAGGCAAGCGCGGTACGCACTCGGCTCCTTCCTACTACTTCCTACTATTTCATGTTAGATTAGCTGCCATACAGGGCGTTTTGTGCCTGTATATGCGGCCTGATGCGGGATTCCGAAAAAAGCGGCAGGAAGTTGAAAACGGGAAAGTTAGCTTGTAAGTTGTTTGATTCTAATAAGATGCATAAAATCGAGGGCTGAAATCCCCCTCTCTCCGCCAGTAATTCTTCGCCCACCTAATAGAATCAACTAAATACAATAAAATCATAAAGATAAAGCGATAGCAAAAAACGAATATAACGCATGAAACGAGCGTTATAGCGTTTTTACTACCATTTTGTCTTAGCCAGTGTTCCCCGACCGGCTTGTGGAATCCCCGGAATTTCAGGTTAGAGGGCAGCTCACTCTTGCTATGGTGGCAATGGCTAGTTGGACTTGATTCCAACCTGGACAGCGCGGCCCAGTGGAGAGTTCCAAGCCCAGGTGGCGCATCCGGTTGCGCTCGTTGACTGCTTCGGTTGCATCGGTAATCTCGCATAGCACACCGGCAGACTTCCATTGAAATTGAACGCTCTAGCCACGGAAAAGCAGGATCGCCCCCGAGGCCAAGGCAAAGGCGATTACAGCGCCGCGCAGCAGTCGTCCGTTCACGCGATCGTGAATCAATGAGCTCGCAAAGCCTCCGACTGCCAGGAAGGGAACCAAGAGCACAGCCGAGAACATATCCTGAGACATCGTTCGTCCCGTTATGCCAAGAACACCCAGGGACAGAAGCTCTCCCGCTAATAGACACCCTGCAACGGTCGAGCGCAGGACTTCCGGGCGATGATGTTGGTAAGCCAGGACAAGAGGCGGTCCACCTATTCCAGTTGCCGTCTCGCTGATGCCTGTGAGCAGGCCAACAGTGACGAAAGCGCTGCGGGTCGGAGAGAAGGCCGGTGCAGCGATACTCACAACAGCTGTGGCGATGGTGGCTCCGCCAATAAGAAGATTGAGGGCGCGCGACGACAAGATAATGAGAACACTGGCGCCTGCTACCGCTCCGAAAGCTCGTCCCAGCGTGATCCAACCGCCACCGGCCCAATCGAGCGCCTGCCGCTCGCGCAACATGGTGAACAGATTAAGCGGCATCAATAGAAATAAAAGTGCCACAGGCAACAGTTCCGGCCTTAAGAAAGCCATGATTGGCGCAATGATGAGCGCAAAGCCGAATCCGATGGTTCCCTGGATGAAAGCTGCGAGTGCGACTGCCAACGCCATTAACGCGAACTGGGATGTGATCATGCTCCCGACCTCATGCGACAAGCTCGCATAACCACGCGTGGCGATTTTGAGTCAGAGCGATTCGGCACGTTGCTTTCAGTAATCCCCATCCGCCTATACCTTATTCGAATTGACTCGAGGCCTATCTCGAAAAACAGTGAGTCCGTCACAATTAGACCAGTCACGTCGCCGTCCCTCGCGTTGAACCCTTCCGCTCGAGAATCTCTGAGACGACCTGCAGTTCTACTTTCTCATGCTCTCTTCGTGCGGACTGGTATTTCATGTTAGGAACCCTCGGTTGCACTGGGGTTCCTGTTTCGGGAAGTTCTATTCTCCCGAGATGTTCTTAGTCATTGACGAGAGTAGATCGAGAAAGTAACATCCGGTCGTCTGGACATCAGGACAATCAATTGTCAGCTACCAAGGTCTTCTGGGCAGATGCTCGGGCGACAGTTTCTGGGGAACTGGCGGCAGTACACAAGCGGAACTCGAAGCAGATGTGCCTCATAAGGAGGCGAATGTGACGGGCGTCGAAGCAGCGGTGCAGGGACGAGTTGTTACCACAGGTCTGAACGGCGTAATTGCCGAATGGTCCGATTTCGCTCTGAACTCTGCTACTGCAAGCAATGTCTTTGGCAGGGATTCCTTCCGCAGTCCGTTTCAAATTTCCTTTCTTATTTGCGCAAGTCTTGCCTCATGGTTCAGGGCCCAGTTGTTCGGCCAGGAAATCTCTCTCTTTTTGGCGATGAGTTCCGGGGAAGGCCGTCCTTTCGGTGACGCCCTCGTGATGGGCTTCGGCGGCGTGACGATCGGGCCTGACCATACCCTTCCTTCGCGATGCTCATATGGGTGGTATCCAAATCGTTTACTGAGGAGCACGAGTCATGTCTACAGCAGAATGTTGCGTTTTATCGCCTCATGAGCAACGGGTGCTCGAAGAACAGCAGGGGACTCAAAGCTATATCGGACGGGAAAGAGTTTTCGCCATCCTGAATTCGTTTAAGGGAATGCGTCCGACGATTGATGTGGAGCGGGCCGCCCTGTTTACGCAGTCTATGCGTCAGACCGAAGGTGAGCACCTTACGCTGCGCTGGGCCAAGGCACTGAAACATATTGCGGAACATATTTCGATCTATATTGATGATCACCAATTGCTTGTCGGAAGATCCGGCTGTACCGGACGCTACGGCATTCTATATCCAGAACTGGATGGCGACTTCCTTGATCTGGCAGTTGAGCAGTTACCCTATCGCACTGAGTCCCCCTTCAGCATCTCGGAGAAAGATGCCAAGACAGTCATCGAGCAGATTGCGCCTTACTGGAAGGGCAAAACTTTCCACGAAGATCTCACCAAGGCTCTGCCTCACGATACGAAAGCGTTGACTTGTGATCCGCAGAACCCCCTGCAATCCAGATTCATCGTGAACGAAACCGCATCGTTCCGCTCCGCTCTGCAATGGGTTCATGATTACGAGAAAGTCTTGAAGCGCGGGTTCAAGGGAATCCGAGCTGAGGCAAAGGCGAAGTTGGACGCCCTGGACCCCTTAAGCCCCGTCGATAACCGGGAGAAGGCACCGTTTCTTGAAGCCATCATCATCGTTTGTGACGCAATAGTCCTTTGGGCTAACCGTCACGCCGACCTGGCCACGGCTATGGCGGCGAAGGAAGCAGATCCGAATCGACGCCAGGAACTCCAGTTGATTGCAGAACATTGCCGTTGGGTGCCAGAGTACCCGGCGCGCACGTTCCACGAAGCAATGCAGTCGCAATGGTTTGTCCAGATGTTCTCCCGCATTGAACAGAAGACCGGCACGATCATCTCCAACGGCCGCATGGACCAGTATCTTTATCCGTTATATGCGAAGGATGTTGCGGAAGGCCGTTTGACGAAAGAAAAGGCGACAGAGCTTCTGGAGTGCATGTGGGTCGCCATGGCGCAGTTCATCGACCTCTATATATCACCGGCCGGCGGTGCGATCAATGAAGGCTACGCACATTGGGAAGCGGTGACCGTGGGAGGGCAAACGCCCGGTGGCGAAGATGCCACAAATGACTTGACTTACATCTTTCTTAAGTCGAAGCGAGAGTTTCCGCTGAACTATCCGGATCTCGCGGCGCGAATGCATTCGCGTGCACCGCAGCGGTACCTCCATGAAGTGGCGGAGACCATCAAAGAAGGTTCCGGGTTTCCAAAACTCATCAATGACGAGGAAGTCATTCCGCTGCTGGTGTCGAAGGGGGCGACCTTCGACGAAGCCAATGACTATGCGGTCTCCGGGTGCACTGAAGCCCGCATGCCCAACCGTGACACCTATACCAGCCCCAACGCCTACATCAACTTCGCCGCGGCTTTGGAAATGACATTGCGCAACGGCCGAATGAAGATCTACGGTGATGAGGCAATCGGATTGGAAACAGGCGATGCGTGCAACTTCAAGTCCTGGGACGAGTTCTGGATGGCTTACTGCGCGCAGCAGACGAACTTCCTGAAGCATGCTTTTATCCAGCAACATATCATCATTCGTTCCCGCCCCAATCATTTCGCCACTCCTCTCGGCTCCGCTTTGCATGATCTTTGCATGAAAACCTGCAAGGACCTGCACAGCCCGGTGATCGAGGGCGGCATTGATTTCGGCTACTTTGAATTCATCGGTTACGGCACGGTCATAGACTCTCTGGCGGCGGTGAAGCACCTGGTATTCGAAACAAAGAAATTATCGATGCAAGAGTTGATTGCCGCGCTAGACTGCGATTTTGCGGGCAGTGAGGTTGTGCGACAGTGGATGTTGCATGCTCCACGTTATGGAAACAACGATCCTTACGCGGATGCTATCGGTAAAGCAATCGATCTGGAAGGCCTCAAGTTTGCAAGAAAGTATTCCGCCGAATTGGGTGTGCATCTTGACCTGAGGTATGTACCATTCACTTCGCATGTACCGTTCGGCAGGGTGGTCAGTGCCACGCCTAACGGTCGCAAGGCCTATACACCGCTGGCTGACGGGACGTCGGCATCGCAAGGGGCGGACGTGCATGGTCCGACAGCGGTTCTGCTCTCGAACCACGCCACCAAGAACTACAACTATCGTGAGCGGGCAGCGCGGTTGCTGAACGTGAAACTAAGTCCCTCCTGTGTCGTCGGCGAGGAAGGGACGGAAAAGCTCGTCTCCTTCCTCCGGACCTGGATCGACCTGAAGTTGTGGCACATACAGTTCAACATCATTAACAAGGAGACTTTGTTGGCGGCGCGGAAAGACCCTGACAAGTACCGCAGCCTTCTGGTGCGGGTTGCCGGATACAGTGCTTACTTTGTGGACCTGTCGCCTGATCTGCAAGACGATATTATCCGGCGCACGGAACATGGGACTTTCTAGAGATGGCTTCGGTATGTCCGTGAACAGCGCTTTTGATCCAACCCGGTCTGGCTACGTCTTCAACATTCAGCGGTATACGCTGCATGACGGGCCGGGAATTCGCACCATGGTGTTTCTCAATGGATGCCCGTTGCGATGTCGATGGTGCAGCAATCCGGAGTCGCAGCATCTTCTACCGGAATTGGCACTGAATGCGAAGAAGTGCATTGGGACCCAGGAGTGTGGTGCCTGCCTGAGAGTTTGTTCTCCAGGCGCCATAACTCCGGCAGAAGAAGATGGAAAGATCAGGATTAACCGCCAGCGATGCAATCTATGTTTTGACTGTGCAGCGGAGTGTCCTAGTGAGTCCCTGC
>Ga0364901_10154_pt1 | contig 27593 bp, 13 predicted proteins | sample ExccelJu500002D4_FD_206968 | JGI IMG/M metagenome (GOLD analysis project Ga0364901, IMG submission 206968) | Enriched cells from Trout Bog Lake Hypolimnion, Wisconsin, USA - BchlTB.July09.5000.02.D4 | ecosystem: Environmental > Aquatic > Freshwater > Lake > Hypolimnion/Profundal zone | place: USA...
CCAGTACCAGTACATCCATAAGTGTTATCAACTAAGACATAACCTGGTAACGATGCTGTGGCTGTTCCGATCGAGCCTGGGTTAATTGCAGAACCGGCTGATTTAGCAATGTAATTGATCACGGAGCCAGTGCCGGTCGTAAATGTCAGTGCGCCACCCGTGATATTCGAAGATTTATTACCAGCAGTGGTGTCATAAATGACATTGGCAATAGGCACACCCGTATTCGCCACTAAAGCAATCGCACCTGTTTGGTTAATCAGGTTGTTCGATGTGAAGGTGATATTGCCACCGACAGCATTGTCTGTAATCGCACCAGTTTGGGTGATACCGTTATTCCCTCCTGCTGCGACATCATTAGCGGTCACCGTGAGGTTGCCACCACCAGCGTTGATAGTGACGGCGCCTAGTGAGACGATGGTAGATGCTGCCCCACCGCTACCAGTAATGGTGACGGTATTAGCGGTAATCAGACCCGTTACTGTGACTGGGGTCGCAGTTGCGGTTGCGGTTGTTTGTGCGCCGCTAATGGTGACGATGCCACCGGTAATCGCACCAGTGTCATTAATACCAACGCCCGTAGTTGTGGTGGTATTAATAGCGATGGTCTGGCCAGTCGCCGTAATTGTGCCGGTACTGTAATACGCTGTACCGCCAGCTTGGCTATTGACGTTAATTGTGACACCGCCGCTGCTGGAGCTAATTGCATAGCTAGATTGATTAAAGCCGTTACCAGTGCCGTTGGCTACTGTATTCACAGTAACACCAGTCGTGCCAGCTAAGGTGCCAGCGGATAAGGCACCACCTAAAGTAATGGCATTACCGTTCACGGCTGCAGTTGCTGCCGTTGCTGGTGTCGCGCAGCCTGGGCAGGTGTTATCTAGCAGGATATAACCAGGAACCGTAATGGCTGGTGGTGCAATCGTGCCGCCATTGCTCTTCATGATGTAGTTGATCGCTGCCGTAGAGCCTGCGGTAATGGTTAAAGCACCAGCGCCAATCGTCGAAGTCTTATTACCGGTAGTGGTATCGTAAATAATGTTCGATGCTGTACCACTGGCGTTTGCTGCTAAGGCAATCGCGCCGTTCTGGCTAATATTGTTATTCGAGATAAAGCTGATATTTGAGCCACTGACACCAGTAATCGCGCCAGACTGATAAATACCACCGGCAGCTCCTGGTGTACCAATCACATTGCCGGTTATCGTGATACTGCCGCCGGTAGCTGCGCTGTTAATTGTTAATGGTCCGATATATACATCATAAGAAGGTGCGCCAGATGAGGTGCCAGTAATGGTGATGTTATTAGCGGTAATTAAGAAAGATGGATCGTAGATGCCATAACCAGTAGTGGTTCCACCAGTCAATATCACATTACTACCGGTAGAAGTCATCGCTGCTGAGTAGCCGATACCCTGTGAAGCATTCGATACACCGTTTTCAGTAATAGCACCAACGGCATAGATGGCGTTATTAATAGTCAAGCCGATTGAGGTCGTGGCTAAGGAAGCTAAGTTATTGGTGGTGGTGTTGATAAAGCCGGAGGCTGGTGTGCAGCCTGATACTGAACAACCATAAGTGTTATCAATTAATACGTAGCCTGGCAGTGCCACTGTAGTAGAACCAATGGCGCCTGGATTAATAGCTGAGCCAGCAGACTTCGCAATGAAGTTAATACCGGAGGTATTGGTGCCGGCAGCAACCGTTAAGGCGCCGGTGGTGATATTAGAGGCTTTAGTACCAGAAGTGGTGTCGTAGGTAATGTTCGCTGCAGTACCGCCCGTATTTGCCACCAGAGCAATCGCACCTGTTTGGTTAATCAGATTGTTCGATGTGAAGGTGATGTTGCCACCGACAGCATTGTCTGTAATCGCACCAGTTTGGGTGATACCGTTATTCCCTCCTGCTGCGACATCATTAGCGGTCACCGTGAGGTTGCCACCACCAGCGTTGATAGTGACGGCGCCTAGTGAGACGATGGTAGATGCTGCCCCACCGCTACCAGTAATGGTGACGGTATTAGCGGTAATCAGACCCGTTACTGTGACTGGGGTCGCAGTTGCGGTTGCGGTTGTTTGTGCGCCGCTAATGGTGACGATGCCACCGGTAATCGCACCAGTGTCATTAATACCAACGCCCGTAGTTGTGGTGGTATTAATAGCGATGGTCTGGCCAGTCGCCGTAATTGTGCCGGTACTGTAATACGCTGTACCGCCAGCTTGGCTATTGACGTTAATTGTGACACCGCCGCTGCTGGAGCTAATTGCATAGCTAGATTGATTAAAGCCGTTACCAGTGCCGTTGGCTACTGTATTCACAGTAACACCAGTCGTGCCAGCTAAGGTGCCAGCGGATAAGGCACCACCTAAAGTAATGGCATTACCGTTCACGGCTGCAGTTGCTGCCGTTGCTGGTGTCGCGCAGCCTGGGCAGGTGTTATCTAGCAGGATATAACCAGGAACCGTAATGGCTGGTGGTGCAATCGTGCCGCCATTGCTCTTCATGATGTAGTTGATCGCTGCCGTAGAGCCTGCGGTAATGGTTAAAGCACCAGCGCCAATCGTCGAAGTCTTATTACCGGTAGTGGTATCGTAAATAATGTTCGATGCTGTACCACTGGCGTTTGCTGCTAAGGCAATCGCGCCGTTCTGGCTAATATTGTTATTCGAGATAAAGCTGATATTTGAGCCACTGACACCAGTAATCGCGCCAGACTGATAAATACCACCGGCAGCTCCTGGTGTACCAATCACATTGCCGGTTATCGTGATACTGCCGCCGGTAGCTGCGCTGTTAATTGTTAATGGTCCGATATATACATCATAAGAAGGTGCGCCAGATGAGGTGCCAGTAATGGTGATGTTATTAGCGGTAATTAAGAAAGATGGATCGTAGATGCCATAACCAGTAGTGGTTCCACCAGTCAATATCACATTACTACCGGTAGAAGTCATCGCTGCTGAGTAGCCGATACCCTGTGAAGCATTCGATACACCGTTTTCAGTAATAGCACCAACGGCATAGATGGCGTTATTAATAGTCAAGCCGATTGAGGTCGTGGCTAAGGAAGCTAAGTTATTGGTGGTGGTGTTGATAAAGCCGGAGGCTGGTGTGCAGCCTGATACTGAACAACCATAAGTGTTATCAATTAATACGTAGCCAGGTAACGCTACCGTAGTAGAACCAATCGCTCCAGGGTTGATATCAGAGCCTGCCGACTTGGCAATGAAGTTAATGCCGGAGGTATTGGTGCCGGCAGCAACCGTTAAGGCGCCGGTGGTGATGTTGGCATTCTTATCCGCAGAAATCGTGTTGTAAGTAATACTCGCCGCTGTTCCGGTAGTGTTAGCTACCAGAGCGATAGCACCAGTTTGATTAATGATGCCGTTGGCAATAAAGCTGATGTTAGAGCCTGCCGTGTTATCGGTAATATTGCCAACCTGATAGATCGCAGTGTTCGTGCTCGCAGCAACTGTACCGGTCACATTAATATTGCCACCGCCTGAGACAATCGTCATGGCGCCTAGATAGACTGCATAGTTTCCATTAGTACCGGTATTACCAATGACCGTAATCGATTTAGCACTCAAGGCGCCATAGCTAACGAAGAACACACCCTGACCAGCAGTCGTTGCCGTGGCCGTTAAGTTAATCGCCCCACTATTGGCGGTATTGGTATTGTTATAAGCCCCTACGCCATTGATGTAGTTGGTAATACCCCAACCACTAGTGGTGGTACCAGTGATATTGATATCACCCGAACTAGCAGTGAGCGCAGCTTGCAGCAATACTGCGCCAGTATTAGCAGCGTTGTTGACACCTTTGATGGTGATATTGTTAGCCGCATAAATAGGGCTGCCGATTTGTACTCCATACCCAGTGGTTGCTAGCGATAGATTGTTGTTATCTGTCCCAATAAAACCGGTGACTGGAGTGCAGTTAGATCCTGAGCAACCGAACGTGTTATCAAGCAATACATATCCAGGCAAAGCGACTGAGCTTGAGCCAATGGCAACCGGATTGATACTAGCCCCTGCCGTCAACACCGAGTAATTAATCGCACTGGTTGAACCAGTAGCAATCGATAAAGCACCTGTCGTGATGGTAGCTAATCGACTATTGGTCGTAGTGGCAGTACCGCCTGTGGTGTTGTAGGTGATATTGGCAGCCGTACCGCTGGTATTGGCTGGCAGAGTGATGGTGCCGCTTTGGCTGATATTGTTATTTGAGATAAAGCTGACGTTAGTCCCACTCACACCCGTAATCGCACCGGCCTGGTTGATACCACCATTAGCACCTGGCGTACCAATCACATTGCCTGTCACCGTAATGCTGCCACCCGTAGCACCGGTATTAATCGTTAAGGGTCCAATGTAAACATCCCAGCCTGCTGCTGCAGTTGAGGTACCAGTGATATTGATGTTATTGGCTGTCAGGAGCGTGCCTTGACCACCGTTGTAAACACCATAGTTATTGGTAGTACCGCCATTTAAGGTGATGTTATTAGCCGTGGAAGTCATCACCGCAGCGTAATTAATACCTTGCGAGGCATTGGCAATGCCATTAAGGGTAATTGCGCCAGTGGCATAGATGGGATTATTAATTGTGAGGCCAACCGAGGTTGTCGCTAAGGTCAAGTTAGCGCTAGTCGTGTTAATAAATCCAGTAACCGGTGTACAACCTGTTCCTGAGCAGCCATAAGTGTTATCGAGTAATACATAGCCAGGTAACGCTACCGTAGTGCTACCGATTTGACCGGGGTTGATGGCCGCTCCTGCCGACTTGGCAATAAAGTTAATCGCTGAGCTATTAGTACCTGCAGCGACAGTGAGAGCGCCCGAAGTAATGGTCGAAGCAATGCCATCACTGGTGGTGTTGTACGTAATACTCGCCGCTGTTCCGGTAGTGTTGGCTACCAGAGCGATAGCACCAGTTTGATTAATGATGCCATTACTGGTAAATGTGATGTTGCTGCCACTAGCCCCAGTAATCACTCCAGTCTCTGCAATACCTGGGACACCAGGGTTGGCAGTATTGTTTGCGGTCAAGGAGATGGGAGCCCCTACCCCTGTTACTGTCATTGCGCCAGCCATGCTAATAGCGGCATTACCGTTACCTGGGGCAGATGTGCCAGTAATCGATATACCTGTGGCGGCAGAGATTAGAGAGTTATCCCAGAATGCAAAGTTACCAGAAGTATTTGACCCAGTAATGGTTACTGATCCAGCGGTCGCTGTAAGTACGCCATTCAGGTTCACTGCTGCATTTCCAGCAAGCTGATAACCCGAGATAATGATATTGCCTGTGCTGGCAGTCATCGTTGCCGCAGCACCAGAGAAGTAAACGCCACTTCCAGTATTGGTAATACCTAAGATATCCACATTTCCGGTAGTGGCTGTAATCGCTACAGTTGAATATACGCCGTGATTAGCGCTATAGGTAACGCCGTCTAAGATGACACCAGTGCCTGCTGTGAGGGCACTATTTATGGTGATACCACTAGAGGTTGTTGCTAATGTAGAAAAGTTACCTGTATTGATGTAATTATCAACTGCTGAAATTGGAGTGCATGGTGCAGAGGCACAGCCGTAGGTATTATCAACAGTGATGGTGCCGTTCACGCTGATTGAATTAATTGTTAATGCTGCACCAGCAGCTAGCATTGAATAGTTAACCACTTTTGAACTGCCAGAAGTGAGTGTTAAAGTTCCGGCAGTGATAGTCGATAACTTATTACCAGTTCGGGTGTCATATAAAGCTGTTGAGGCAGCGTTACTTGTATTGGCGGCTAATGTAATCGCGCCAGTTTGGTTGATGATGTTATTAGAAGTAAAGCTAATATTTCCACCAATCGCATTATCGCTAATGGCACCCGTTTGAGTAATGCCGGTATTCGCCCCAGCAGATGTATCGGTAGCAGACACAGATAAACTCGAGCCACCAGCGGCGATGGTCATTGCCCCTAAAGAAACAATGGTCGTTGCAGTAGTTGCAGTACCTGTAATGTTAATTGCTTTGGCAGACATTGCGCCAGCGAGAGCAACGGCCGAGCTTGCATTCGAGCTGCTATTAATCGTAATAGATCCAGCATTGGCAGTAATTGTTCCTGTTGCGCTAGAGCTAATGCCTGGATTGGTAGTTGCTGTTGTATCAGTTGATGTAGCTGTTAAGGTGATATTGCCTGATGTAGAAGTCAAACTTGAACTAAGGTAAATCAGGCCATAACCAGAGCTAGTAATTCCGGTGCTGGTGATGTCAACATTTCCGTAAACGGTAATTGCTTGGGTTGTGCCGTAGCCAGCAACTACAAAACCGTAATTTGCAGTAGTAGTACTCTTAAGTTGGAAGCTCGCATTACCGCCAATATTAAGACCAGCGTTATATTCAAATGAACCAACGCCGCTAGCTAAATTATTGGAACCTGCCACCGAGAAATCTCCACCTACACTACTGCTGGCTGCACCTGAAGTGGTTGTGTTTATGAGGGCATTGGTATATACAGAGCCATTTGCAAGACTTCCCATTGTTATTGAAGTGCCAGTGATTGTTCCGCCTGTTGCATCGATAACGACATAACCACCTTTGGTAGTAATGGTGCCCGTTGAAGTGTTATAAATACTTGCGCAAGCACCTGCCGGGCAGGATGCAGGGACAGTGGAGTTTGCATAAAACGACTGAGCTATAACATTAATCTTTCCACTACTAGTGGAATTAATAGCCCCATTAATAACAATTTGTCCGCTTGACAAATAGTTGAGTGTGAGATTACCCAGTCCTGTATTTGTGGTTGTGCCATTTAGTGTGATTGATTGTGCAGTACCTGTTCTAGTGTCATAAGTCAGGCTCACATTAACGCCTGCAGCTGGAGCAAAACTGAGATTAGTTGACTGGGTAATAGTGCCACTAGCAATAATAGTGACGCTGGTACCTGCATTAATTTGGGTTTGAATGTCAACATCCTTGACATATGAGCTAACTGATCCAGCGGTATAACTTGGCAATGTTCCGCCTGATGTTGAAGTCGCACTGATAGTGACGCTATTAGGATCCAATAACCACATCCCCCCTCTGCCCGCATTAATACTTGATAGCATAGACAGCGTTTGTCCAGATGTCTCAATGAAGCCACCATTCTGATTGGTGGAGTCTACTGTTTGTTGACTTGTATTGATGATGCTTGTTGCATCTAGGCTTGCAGATAAAGCAAAAGGCAATGTGCCATTGCTTGCATCATTGCCTATCTTGATCGTGCCACCTTGGTTTAAGCCTGTTGCATCTACTTCTGTATTGACTAGGGTGACATTATTTTGCGCAGAGATACCAATGCTTCCACCACGGCCATTAGATCCGTTGGTTTGAATGAGTGCATTGGTGAAATTGATACTACCGGTATCGGCTATGAGTGAGATGACGCCACCATCTGTTTGGCCATTGGCCTGAATGGTTGCTGAGTTGACTTGAATATCGCTAGCTTGGGTCGCTAAGACTGTGCCTCCACGGCCATTGGAGCCGTTGGCTTGTACTGTGCCTGTTAATGTGAGAACGCCTGATCCAGCATTCATGCTGATCAGACCACCATCATTACCGTTTGCGGCGATTGTGCCGCCTAAGTTGAGTTGATTACCACTAATGGCTACTAAGCCGCCAGGCCCGTTATTGCCATTGGCCTGAATCAGACTTCCTGCCTGAGCAGTCATCGTCGGTGAATCCAAATAGATTGCGGATGCGGTTCCTGTGCTGCCATTCGCTAAGAGCTGGCTATTAGCGGCAATTGCTAGGCTATTGCTAGCCGTGATCTGAATCACATTACTGGCAGATTGATATTGCCCTGATATTCCCGTGAATTGAGCGCTGATGGCAGGTGCAACAGTCGCATTGGCATCATTTGCAGCCGTTGTGGAAAAAACCACATCCAAGGCTGTTGTAGTGTTGTTTTGTGCAGTCAAGAAAGTCGGTAAATCTTCCTTACGAATCGTTGTGCCGTTGTAGGTAACAGAAGTATTCGTGCTGGTACTGCTTGATGAAGTACTGACTCCACCCGCATTGAGCTGACCATTGATAAATACCGCTTGAGCCAAGAGACTAATGGCATTACTGAGTGGTGAGCTGCCATTACCAGCATAGGTACTGATGCTGCCATTAGCATAAATCGTTTGCGCTTGCACAGTCACCTGATTAGCAGTGATGCTACTACCTGCATTGAGATAAGCAATCGAGCTGTTGATGATGACATTCAGGTTCTGGCCAGTGATGTTGGCATTCAGATTAAATACACCGGATGAACTCAAGCTCAAGGTCGATAAGCTGCCAGCAGCTTTGAGAATATTGGCACCGCTAGCAATCGTTAAGCTACCGCTGCCGTTTTGTGTGCAACTACCTAAGCTTGGGCAAACATTACCGTTGACAGCAATGCTGACGTTGTTGTTCTCGAGTGCTGCAGAGATGATGTTTGCTGTAGCAGCATCAATCGTTAAATCAATGGGATCCAATAACCAAGTACCTGCCCTGCCGTTACTTGCGCTGGTATTAATGATGGCATTGGGGGCGAGAGTGACTGTGCCTTTCGAGCTGGTTTCAACAAAACCGCCATTACCCGATAGCGCACCACCCATTGCTTTGAGGGTTCCAGCGATATTGGTTTTGACAGCAGACCAGATCGCAATGATGCCGCCATTACCACTCTGAGTTGCAGAGGCATCAACACTTGCGCCTTGTTCAACCGTCACTGTTTTAGCCAATGTGTTGTTCAGTGCAGCTTGTGTTGCATTTGCTTTAACGATAGCTTGATTAACCGCAACCGTATTGGCCGATGGTGTTGCTGCATTGGCTTGCACACCACCACTCACCGCAGTTTGCGCTAAGCCCATATTGATTTGACCGCCACCGCTTGCGCCAGTTGCACTCGTTTTGGATTTGCTGGTTGCAGTGATATTGTTACCAACCAAATTCACTTGACCGCCGACACCTGTTGCGCTGTTCGCTTCGACTGTGCCTGCTTGCGTCACAGTATTGCCAACGAATTCGATTTCACCACCGTTACTGACAACGGATGATGCTGATACTCGTCCCGTGTTTTTAATCACGGAGCTCATGAGTTGATTGGCGGCGCCTGCTGCCATCACCACTAAACCACCATTAACCTCAACCACTCGCTTATTGGCGATCAGGGCTTTATAGGTCGCTACGTCCACATTGACGCCGCCCAAGTGCTTACCCTGGAAATTGAGGGTAATTTGCTCACCGGCAGCCAAAACCACGGTTCCGCCCTTGCTCGCCAGCAAATAGCCCTGATTTTGGACTTCTGGGGCCAATAAAGCGATATATCCGTCCTGGGAAGTGGCTGAAATCGTGCCTTTATTGATGATTTTCCCTGTTCCAGACCCTGAAAACGTGGATTTTCCGTCCATAAAGTCTTTATTGGCGATATCCATGGTGCTGGCAACCACGCCTGGGGCGTCTACCTGGGCTCCCCTACCAAAGGTGATGCCATTGGCATTGACTAGGACAATTTGGCCATTTGAGCTCAGGGCACCCTGAATCAGGGAGGGGCTGGCCCCAGTGACCCGGTTCAAAGTGGCGCTATTGGCTCCTGGAGTCACAAAATTGACCGCGGCATTTTTGCCAACATTAAAACTATCCCAATTGATCACCGCACGTTGTGAAGTTTGATTCACCGTCATCGTTGCACTAGTGGCAGTTGACGTTTGTGAAATCGTTGCACTACCTGCGACTACTTTTCCATTCGTTGGTAATGCATTGAGTGGTTGTGCAATAACGTATTGAAATTGGAATGCAATTAAAACGAAAAAACCCAAAATTGATTTGGGTTTGATTTTTTGAAACAGAATTTTTTCTCGAAGAATTTTTTTCTTACGGATGTGCTCTGAAAAATTTTCCAGGTACTGCTGAAAAAATGAGATGAGCAGTTTGGTTTTTTTGCTCAGAATAAAGAGCAACTTTTCCACATCATTTTGCAAGTGATTATGGAGATATTGTTGAGCTGTTTTTTTAATAAATAAAGCCAAAGAAATTCCCTTGCATTTTGTTGCATGCAAAGTGGCACAACCCCAAGCGAATATCTTTTTCAGCTTTAACAAAATATTTTGTATTTCAATGCGGTGTGATTCGACTTCAAAGCCCCGCTCCATATGGCGACCGGGGGAAAGAAATTATACAAAACAGGGGTAAATAAAGCACCTTTTAGGGGTTCGGGCGATGATGTGAACCGCTAGCCCTTGATTTATCAAGGGGGGTATTTTTTAAGCTTAATGCCCCCAATGATCAAATCGGGCTCAAAAAGGGTCAATCCGCCCTTTTTCATCATTGGGTATTTTGGGGAATTTTTGACCCCGGAATAGTCTTTTCTCTACCAAATTATTGCGTTATTTTTTGCAATTTTTTTGTTTGTTGTCGAGAACATGACAGTGCAATCGAACACAGAGAATGTGTTGTCACACGCTCAAAAATGGATGAGGATTTTGTAGAGAAATCGATGGAAGTTTGCCGCGGATTTACTGCTTGAGTTTACTGAGTAAATCAGGCGCTCAATTCATTGATTGAGCATTTTTTGTTGGTGCATTAGAGACCGCTTTAGAAACTATAGCTAGCTGTTGCCCAACCACGAGGTTGTGTTGTTGTACCATCCGTATTCACGGGTTGACCAGTTGAACTGTAGAGTGGATTGATGCCAATCTTCCATGCAACCATCGCACCTAAATTCCAACCCTCGTAATCCCACTTCACACCAAAACCTGCACCCATTAAAGAGTAAGTGTCGTTCGCATTGGTGAGACCTTGCCAACCTGCATAGGTGTTTTTGTATTGCTGAACTACACCTGCATCAAAGAAAGAAGAGAGAGTGATTTTGTTCTGGAGTTGATGGCGTAACTCCATCGTAAAAAGCCCTCCTTGGGCACCCCCAGATTGGGCTACGGGATAGGCCCGAACTCCATAGGGACCGCCAAGGTAAAACTGCTCAGCTGAGTTCAGGTTTACCGAGGAAAACTGGCCAGAAGCCGCTACATATAGGGTGGTAGCCCCATCCTCTACCAATTGCTGATTTCGGCTCCCAGAAAAGGTCATTTTGGCGAAATTCGCGGGGGTAACGCTATAGCCTCCGCTAGTAGGGGGCGTAATCAAATCCAAATGACCTAAGATAACCGTGACCGCGCCGTTATTAATCGCGCCGTAACCTAGGCTGTCAACCATATTGCCCGATAGTCCGGCAGATAAATTATTGATGTTGTATGCGCTAACGACGGTATCGGTATTGAAATTCGTATTGTTATAACTCTTGATATCGTAGTTCAGACTGGTGTTGAGATTAGCACCAGCACTGCGGAGTAATGGGTAGGCAGCACTAGCTCCTGTTGTCCATGCACTACCCTGCCCACCATTGACGGTGTAATTGCTGACATCTTTGTATTGCAAGTAAGTACCCGAAACACCCAAACGCAAACCATCTTTAGAGCCAGGCAAAGAGACTGCCCCCTGAATATATTGAGAGCCTTGTGAAGCAATACCATTAATCGATGCAGAATCACCAATACCCAGCGGGCCATTGAGATTGAGGGCGAACACGCCTTGATTTGCGCCGGTGGTCCGGCTACCGTAGTTATTGAGTTCCGCACGCCCGTTGACTAAGTCTGGTTGCGTGAGTTGGACATTGACGTTTGTCTCACCATCTTTATCGCCAGGTGTCAGTTGATGCGCGACCATAACGCCTGGCGTCTCATTGAGAATAATGATGGCACGATCTAGCGCATTCATATTGAGTGGCTCACCAGCGGGATTAGCGTAAGTAATGTATTCCGCTGCGCGCTCTTTACTAAAACGCGTTGGTCCTTGTGGCGTTTCTACAGTGACCTTACCCATCTTTGCCTCAGTTACCAAAATTCGGAGTACGCCGTCTTTCATTTTCTGAGGCGGGACAATCGCTTGGACGGTGTAACCCTTTTCGCGATACAGATTCTGAATTGCATCACACGCTCTTTGAATATCTTCAAAAGTGACAGGTACACCAAGCCAAGGTTTTAGGAGTGCCTGCACCTCTGCCTCAGGAATCGTCTTCACCCCATCAAGCACAAATTCTTTTACGGTAAAGCGAACGGCGTCGCTCTTTTGCTGACTCGGTGCAGCTGGTGCCGCACGGCTTGGCTCTGGAAGCGCTAGAGGGGATGGCAGTGGTAACTGCTGCTCTAAGCTTTGTTGCAATGCGCCTGCATCAACCTGAGCCAATAGAGGCTGTGAAAACACCGCGCAGAGGGCGGCGGCTACAAGTCCTACTCTTTTTAATTGTGAGGCTTTAACCAAAGACTTGTTCATATAAAAATGATGCTTCCCATGTTCTAAAGCTTTGAAAGGGATAAATATTTTAAATCTAACCATTACTTATTAGCTCTTAAGCTAATATCCTTCTCACTATGGATTTATTACATTCGCCCTAATGAATTTATTACTTTTGCATATTAATGTCTGACATTGGACACATCTACCTCATAGACGATGATGAGTCGATGCGCACTTCCCTAGCAAGAATGCTGGGTGAGGTGGGTTATCAGGTTCAGGAGTACGCCAGTGCAACCGACTTCTTAGAGAAATCTTTACCACTTGCTCCTGCCGTCATTCTGCTCGATATGCAGATGCCAGACATTACTGGCTTGGAGTTACAAAAAGAATTACTGAGCTTGGGACGTAAAACACCCATCATTTTTATTAGTGGTCAGAGCCACCCTCATCAAATTGTGCAAGCACTTAAAAATGGTGCGGTCGATTTCTTATTCAAGCCTTTTAATTTAGAAGAATTACTCCAAGCGATTAATGAAGCATTGAAGTTTGATCAGCGGCAGCTCAAGAGTCTTACAAAAGAGATTGAAACCAAGAAAAACTATGCCTTACTGACCCCCAGAGAGAAGGAAGTCTCTGCACTACTAGTCAAGGGTTTCTTAAATAAAGAGATTGCGCAACAACTAGGCATCTCAAAAGCAACGATCAAAGTTCACAAAGCCAGAGTGATCGAAAAAATGCAGGTCACTTCAATGCAAGACTTGGTCAAAAAATACCTAGAGGCGGATTTAGAAAAGCCTTAATTCAGGGGAATTGCAGAGTAAACCGCGCGCCCCCGCCCAGGGCGTCCTCATAACGAATTGTGCCCCCATAGCGGGTGATGATATGTTTGCATAGCCATAAGCCCAAGCCCATTCCGGTCTGCTTTGTAGTACTCAAAAGTTCAAATAGATGAGGTTGATATTCAGGGTCTACTCCATCCCCGTTATCAGTCACGCTCAGCTCTGCTCCATCACCCATTTGGACAGCTTCAATCGAGATTCTGCGTGCTAAACGACCAGAGTTCGCCAGAGCCTGAATCGCATTATTAATGAGGTTCAGTAAAACTTGCTCAATCTCGGATGGGTTAGCTTCAATCACTAGACCTTCATCCACGCGTAACTGAATCTGGATATTCTTTGCCTTGAGTTCTGGCTTCACAATGTCAAGCACCCTGGTGATAAGGGTACTCAATTGAAGCTGCTGCGCTTGCACCTCTCCCTCGGTGAAGATAGACCTTAGGGATTTAACAATGGTTGCTGCGCGTTGGTTATCTTCTTCTAGCGAGTCCAAAATCTCTCTACCCAGTTCAGGATTGAGCACGCCCTTCTCTAACTTCATCTTCAGATACTGAATATTGAGATTCGAGGCACCAAGTGGTTGATTGAGTTCATGCGCAATAGAGGCTGATAGGGCACCAGTAGCTGCCGTCTTATTGGCTTTCATCAAACCATAAATCAAGCGCTCTTTCTCTTTTAGTAACTCGGAGATCTCGGCAAGCTTCTTTTCTGAATTCTCTTTATCCGAATCACTCTTGGCTTTTGCGTAAGAGACTTTCTCAGACTGATATCCTGCAATCGCGATATAGGAGAGCGTATTCATCACCAACTGTCCTAGAGTAAATAGGATGAGGAGCTGTGGAAGCTGATCTACGCTTTTCATACCAAAACCACTAATCATCAGTGCTGCAATGCGTCCCACAGCGAAGATCAGTTCAGCAACAGTCACAAACTGTAAATAGCTTAATTGTTTTGATTGATTCTGGCGTCGATATTGGCGAACTTGTAAAATTTGGATACTGTAAAAAGTGGATGCTAAGCACACCATGAAAAGGGTTCGTATTTCAAAGTTAGCGACCCGTCGTAACCAGTCGAACGCGACAATAAAAAGCAATACAGCAATCGCTCCGAAAATTTGACTCTTTTTATCGATAGCTCGATTAAAAGAAATACAAAATCCGGTTTGAAGAAGGCCAGAGGTAAAGAAGAAGGTATTTGCCACAGTAAAAATACCCGCCGTCTTCGAAATATCTTCAACACCCAAAATACCTACACCAAATATCAGTAGGCCAATAGAGCTCACCAATAAAGAACCCAGCCAAAATTGACTAGCCTGGATCACTTTTTGCGATCGGGAGTAGTTATAAATCCCCGCGAACATGCCCAGCTGAATAATCGCAATCATGAAAAAGTAAAGGGCTAGCAGTGCTTTCATAGGCTCTATCCTACAGCCGCGCTCTTGAAGTTTTTGATTTTTTTAGCTCCCCCTGCTCCATTCAATGCCTTGGTACGGCAGGCGGGTTAAGATTGCTGCATGTCTAACGTGATTGACACCCCAATTTCCTTTGATTACCCCCAGCAGGATGCCTCTGGGGCAACCTGTATTGCTCAGGCTTGGGCAAAGACCCCTCCTCAATTGGAAGGCGCCCATAAAGCAGCTGTGATGGAGAAAATTCAGCAACTGTTAGTACAAAAAGATGCCGCTCTAGTAGCCCACTATTACGTCGATGGGGATATTCAAGATCTGGCGCTGGCCACTGGTGGTTATGTAGCCGATTCCTTAGAGATGGCCCGTTTTGGTAAGAACCATTCGGCCAAGAATTTGATTGTGGCGGGTGTGCGCTTTATGGGTGAGACTGCGAAGATTCTCAGTCCTGAAAAACGCATCTTCATGCCCGACCTAGAGGCCACTTGCTCTCTCGACTTAGGCTGCCCCGCTGATGAGTTTGCTGCCTTTAGAGCCAAACATCCCGATCGAGTGGTGGTGGTGTATGCCAATACTAGTGCGGCAGTCAAAGCCCAAGCCGATTGGATGGTGACCAGCTCATGCGCCTTAGCGATCGTGCATCAACTCAAGCTGGAAGGTCAGAAAATTCTGTGGGCACCCGATCGTCACTTGGGTAGATACATTCAGGAACAAACTGGTGCGGATATGTTGCTTTGGAATGGCGCCTGCATCGTCCACGACGAATTCCGAGCCGAGGAATTAGCAACCTTAAAAGCAAAGCATCCGCATGCGATGGTGCTAGTTCATCCCGAATCACCCCAGGCTGTCGTGGACTTAGCGGATGTCGTAGGCTCAACTTCTGCCATGATTAAGGCGGTTGTTGAAGGTAGTGCGTCTGAATACATTGTGGCAACCGATAATGGCATCTTGCATCGCATGCGCCAATTGGCACCCCAGAAGATATTGATTGAAGCGCCTACTGCAGGCAATAGCGCAACCTGTAAGAGCTGTGCTCACTGCCCTTGGATGGCCATGAATGGTCTTCAAGGTATTCTGAGTTGCCTAGAGAATGATTCTGGTGAGATTTTGGTTCCCGAGCCTAGCCGCTCTGAAGCCCTTGCCTGTATTGAGCGCATGCTGGCCTTTACTCAGCACCATCCCGATCTGCTGGCTAAAGCCCAGCATGGCTTTGTTAAAAATATCGGCGCAGCCTAATTGGTATGTTTGATGACAACGAAACTCTAGAGCAAGCGCGTCAACGCAATATTGCTGACGCATTGATGGAAGACATTGGTGTTTGTGACTGGACCGCCAAACTTGTTCCCCGTAAACCCGTGCATGCGCAACTACTCGTTCGGGAGCAAGCCGTACTCTGTGGAATTGATTGGTTCGAGGGCGCGCTCAAGAAATTGGATGCTGCAGCGAAGATCACCTGGCATTACCTAGAAGGTGATGAGATGGCACCCGACACTTTGGTCTGCGATATTGAGGCAGATGCTCAAGCTTTACTGTCTGCTGAGCGCCCCTGCATTAATTTCTTACAAACTTTATCGGCTACCGCTACCCTCACCCGTGAATACGTCAATGCGATTGCTGGCGTTAGTCCGAATCCCAAGGGCTGTGCAGTGCTTGATACCCGCAAGACGATTCCTGGCCTCCGCCAAGCCCAGAAATACGCAGTACGGGTCGGTGGCGGCCAAAATCAACGGCTTGCTTTGTGGGACGGCATATTGATTAAAGAAAATCACATCGCCGCTGCGGGCAGCATCACGGCAGCCCTTCAAGCCGCAATAGCACTGAATGCGGGTGTAGACATTCAGATTGAGGTGGAGAACTTGGCTGAACTCGATGAAGCATTGGCTGCTGGAGCTAAAAGTATTCTGCTCGATAACTTCAATCCGATTCAGATGAAATTAGCAGTCTCCATTAATGCTGGTCGGTCACTCTTAGAGGCCTCTGGTGGTATTGATCTAGAACAGATTAGAGCCATTGCTGCCACTGGAGTAGATCGCATCTCTTTAGGAAAGTTAACGAAAGACATTGCCGCGGTAGATTTCTCGATGCGGATTCTTTAAGTTTTTTCAGTAATCTCCCATCTAAATTACATATATTCCTACAGATTTAATGTATCCTATTGGATACATTAATGCATGCTCGAAATAAGGAAAACAGATGAATTTAAAGCCTGGCTAGACTCTCTTCATGATTTGATGGGAAGAGCAAAAATTCAAGCCAGAATTAAACGTTTAGCCGAAGGAAACCCAGGAAATACAAAATCCGTTGGCAGTAAAGTCATTGAGATGAAGATTGATTTTGGGCCTGGCTATAGGATTTATTACACAAAACATGAGAATGTGATGTATCTATTACTTCTCGGGGGCAATAAAAGAACTCAGGTTAAAGATATTCAGATTGCAAAATATTTAGCTAAAAACATATAGGTAATGAGATGAAAAAAACAAATATCAGTCCTTATGATGTAGCGGAACACTTACGAACCCCAAAAGAAATGGCGCTTTATCTACAAGCATGTATTGAAGAATCCAATGGGGATGCGGCGTTTATAGCAAAAGCGCTTGGTGATATAGCACGCGCAAAAGGAATGGCTCAGGTAGCCAAGGAATCCGGGCTCTCAAGAGAAAGCCTTTACAAAGCCTTGTCTGGCGATCGAATACCGGGGTTTGATACTGTATTAAAAGTGCTGGCAGCTCTTGGTCTGAGCCTCCATACAAAACCCACTAGTAAAGCTCGTGCTTAACTTTACTTAATCTACTCAGAGTCATTGGATACGAAACCGCCCAAGTACCTTGGCTACATCTATTCACTCAGTTCTGATTTACGGTCTGCACTCAAGCTTTGGTAGATCATTTCCTTTTGAATTGCATCCCGAATAAATTGAATATTATTTCTGAGGGTATAGCAGTCAGCCGTAGCAATCTTGCTAGCCTTTGACTGTAAAGCCTTCAACTCAATCTCATTGAGCTTCTCTAAATACTCTTGGCGTTTAAGGGGATCAAACTCGCTGAGGGTTTGATGCTCGAAAGCATCCAACTCTTTGTACATTCCACCAATTTGCTTGCGTGCCAAATTGAGTCGATAGTTTGGAATCGTACGAATGACAGGATAAGCAAAAGCTGCAAATGGCAATAACAGTAGGAACATTCTCTCGAAGAATTCTGCTAACCAGAAAGGCAGGTAACGCATCAATGTAGGCGGGCCTTTATCGAAGAAATAGCGAGCTTCTTTGCTCAGGGGTAATTCACTATTTAAGTACGCAGGGAAATCACCCGCCTTTGAGAAATAAGTGCGAGCCCCATTAATCTCAGTAGCAGCCTCTAAGAGTAAGAGTTGAATTGCAGGATGTAAATTTTTATCAATCACTAAATTGGTCGTGGTTGAAACTAAATCAATCTCATGGTCTGGGGAGTTGGTCTCGATATTAAAGCCGCCCATCGGGATCGAGAGCTTCTCAAAGTATGGCAGCAGATGGACATAAGCATCAGCCCGTTTGAAAGATACTAGATGAATATCTGGATGATGGATCAAGCGCTGCACAATCGCAGACTCATAACCATCCACTACCAGCAATGCCTCAAGCTCGCCTCGGTAGAGTTTTTGCTCCCCCTCAAGGTTTGAGCTAACCAGATAGTTAGGGCTCAAGCGGGGTAGGCCATTGAGCTGTAAGACATTGAACGCCTCGGTGTCTGGCCCAAGACCAATCCGAGCATTTTCTAATTTTTTCTTATCAATTAAACGGTTATCGCTAAAAGCATCATTCCGGTAAAAGAACCAGACAGGCTCGTAGTCAATACTCCCAAGGGTTTGTAATCCTTTTTTCTGATCATCCGCAATCATTCCCCCTTGGACAAAAGCAACCTGAATGGGATCATTTTTATCTAGCAAGCGGTTAAGATTTTCTTTTGAGCCGCTGGTTGGAACTAGTTGAAGATCAATGCCTTTTCTTTTGAAGTACTCACGGTACTTTTCTCCAAGGGTTCGGTACGAACCCTCGCCTGTTGCCATATAAACAGTGTTGGGCGGAGCAGGCTTAGCGAACCAAATTAAAGCAATGAGGGCAATCAGTAAGAGCAGCAGAAAAGGCCAAATTTCCTTAGCATGCTCACACCAACTTTTGAGCTCGTCAACTACTGTTTGATAAGCTGCTGATAGATGCTCTGCGATGTCTTCTTGAATACTGGACATGGTGGTCTCCGCTGGATGAGTCCAAGCTTATCACCAAAGACTAAGCCTCAGGGGGATTCTCTAGCCCTTCAGCTTGCGGAGTCAGAATAGTCGGATAGGAGACCGCCCAAGTGCCTGGGTAATCGCGGCTGTAATGCAGGCCCCTGCTCTCTTTTCTCATGAGGGCTGATCTCACAATTAGCTCTGCGCACTCCAGCAAATTACGGAGTTCAATGAGGTCTCTCGAGACTTTGAAGTTAGCGTAATACTCTTGTACCTCGTAGCGTAATAGCTTGATGCGATGTAAGGCTCGCTCTAGACGACGGTTCGTTCTCACAATACCAACATAATTCCACATCAGTGAGCGCAGCTCATCCCAGTTATGGGCAATCACCACTTGCTCATCAGCATCCTCCACCTGGCTTTCATCCCATAGTGGCAGATTGGGTAGGTTGACGTTCTTCATTTCTGAAATATCTTCTGCGGCAGCTTTACCAATCACGACACACTCAAGGAGTGAGTTACTCGCCAGGCGATTAGCGCCATGCAAGCCGGTATAAGTAGCTTCACCAACAGAATAGAGTCCAGGCAAATCGGTGCGCCCTTTGAGATCGGTAACCACGCCACCACAGGTGTAATGCGCCGCTGGCACTACCGGAATAGGCTCTTTTGTAATATCTAAGCCCAGCGTTAAGCAACGGGCATAGATCATCGGGAAATGTTCTTTGATAAAGTCTGGGCCGAGATGTGTTGCATCGAGGTGGACATAGTCGAGACCGTGCTTTTTCATCTCAAAGTCGATAGCACGGGCAACAATGTCGCGCGGAGCTAACTCATTACGCTCATCATGCTCAGACATGAAGCGCTCGCCACCTGGAATCTTGAGAAGACCACCCTCACCACGCATTGCTTCAGTAATGAGGAAAGTGCGATCACTAGGGTGATACAAGCAGGTTGGATGAAACTGAATAAATTCCATATTGCCTACCCGGCAACCTGCACGCCAGGCCATCGCAATCCCATCACCAGTAGCGGTATCTGGGTTGCTGGTATAGCGATAAACCTTGCCAACACCACCAGTAGCCAGCACAACTGATTTAGCAGCGATTGTCTCGACTCGGTTGTTCTTAATATCGAGCGCATACACTCCATAGCAACGATTGGGTTTATTGCGAACTGTCTTGGGATCTAGCTGGCGATTGGTGATGAGATCGAGCGCAATCCAATGCTCTAGTAATTGAATATTGGCATGGGCTCGTGCCTTATCGAGCAATACCTCATGAATCGCTTTGCCAGTAGCATCAGCGGCATGGGCAATCCGACGGTGACTATGACCGCCCTCACGAGTTAAGTGCAAACCCATAGGACCAGTTTCATCAGCAGTAAACGGAACGCCCTGCTCGACTAACCACTCAATCGCTTTAGAACTTTCTTCTGCAATATAACGTGCGGTGGATTCCACTACTAAACCAGCACCAGCATCTAAAGTATCGGCCACGTGCGAATCAATGCTGTCGTGTTCTTTATCCACTACTCCCACAATACCGCCCTGTGCCCATGCAGTAGCAGCCTCACCTAAGCCCCGCTTTGCCATCACGATCACGGGCTGAGACTCAGCCATATGTAAGGCTACCGTTAAGCCTGCAAGACCTGCTCCGATAATCAGAACAGGTAACTCAGCTTGGGCAGGATTTTTTGAGGAGGGTTGAGCGCTGGCCATAAGGGCTTAATTCTATAGGTCTATTGGAAAGTGCGTCGGACTTAGATCAAAGAGGATTATTGGATCTCGAGTTAAAAATCACTCCCTGCTCCCTTGGCTCAGCAAGAGAGATCAGAACATCTGCAATAAATAATGCGGAAAGGTCAGGATTTGCAATGGCCGCTCGCCCCACTTTGATCCAAAACTCGATCTGCTCCTGAGCCGTTCGATCATGAATATTGCCTTCAATGACAGCTGACTCATAAAGCTCATTACTTAAAGTTACCTCTACACTCATAAAAAATCATTCGTTATATATCGTAAATATCTACTTTATCTCTAGGATTAACTTCAGTACGTAAATAAATAAAAACCCCGCTATATGAGCGGGGTTTTTATTGGGCTTACTTATGATTAAGCAGTAGCCACTACTGTCTGACGCTCAGGGTCGTTAGTGCCGTAACCCAGAACGACTGCAGCCTTACCGCCTTTAACCAGCTTGACAGCGCAGTACTTGAACTCTGGAATCTTACCTACAGGATCCAAAGCTGGATTGGTCATCATATTCGCAGCTGCTTCATAGTAAGCAAATGGAATGAAGACTACACCACGTGGTGTGCCATCATCTCTACGCACGTGAATACCGACTTCACCACGACGTGACTGCACAGTGATCACATCACCTGCAGAAACGCCAAGCTGAGTCATATCTTCACCATTCATGGAGACGGTAGCCATAGGCTCAATCGCATCCAATACCGTCGCACGGCGCGTCATACTGCCGGTATGCCAATGCTCTAACTGACGACCGGTAATCAACACAAATGGATAGTCAGCATCAGGACGCTCGTTCGCAGGAATGATATCTGCAGGAACAAGCTTCACTTTTCCATCAGCGGTTGCAAAGGCATCATCAAATACGATTGGACGACCTGGATCTTCTGGAGTTAAGCATGGATACGTCACACTGGACTCACGCTCCAAACGATCCCAAGTAATGCCGCTAATTGCTGCGTGCATTGCTTGACGCATTTCTTCATAGACTTCAGCAACACCTGCGTCAGGACCTTGGTAGTTCCAGTTCAAGCCCATACCTTTAGCAATTTCCTGAATGATCCATAAATCTGGCTTGGCATCACCTGGGGGATTAATGGCTTTTTTACCCATTTGCACCATACGGTCTGTATTGCTGACCGTACCGACCTTCTCTGGCCAAGCGCTAGCTGGTAAAACAACGTCCGCCAGCAATGCAGTCTCAGTCATGAAAATATCTTGCACAACCAAATGCTCTAGCGATGCCAAAGCATGGCGTGCATGGTTCAAGTCTGGATCACTCATCGCAGGGTTTTCACCTTCAACATACATGCCACGAATCTTATCGGGATCACTATCTGGCGCAGTAATCTTGTGCATGATCTCAACCACGGTGTAACCAGGCTTCTTGTCTAATGGGGTATCCCAGAACTTCTCAAACCAAGCATGAGCAGCTTCGTTATCAACGCGTTGATAGTTCGGGAACATCATTGGGATCAGACCGGCATCACTCGCGCCCTGCACGTTGTTCTGACCACGCAGTGGGTGCAAGCCTGAGCCTGGTTTACCAATTTGACCAGTAATGGACACGAGCGCAATTAAGCAGCGGGCATTATCAGTACCATGAACGTGCTGGCTAATACCCATGCCCCATAAAACCATCGCTGACTTGGTAGTTGCAAACTCACGAGCCACTTCACGCAAAGTTTCTGGTGGAATGCCACAAATCGGTGCCATTGCTTCTGGGCTGTAACCCTTGATGTTTTCCTTAAGGGCTTCGTAGTTATTCGCACGATCATTCAGGAACTTTTGATCGACTAAGCCTTCTTCAATGATCGTATAGATCATGGCATTGAGCATCGCCACGTCGGTACCAGGCTTAAATTGCAATTTACGCCAAGCGTGCTTACTGATATCGGTCATGCGGGGATCTGCATGCACGATCTTCGTACCCCGTTTAGCGGCATTCTTAAACCAGGTTGCTGCAACAGGATGGTTAGCCGTTGGATTTGAGCCAATGAGCAAAATCATGCTGGAGTGCTCAACATCATTGACCTGGTTACTTACCGCACCAGAGCCAACACCTTCGAGCAAAGCCGCAACCGATGAAGCGTGGCATAAGCGTGTGCAGTGGTCAACGTTATTGCTTCCAAAACCAGTACGAACTAGCTTTTGGAAAAGGTAGGCTTCTTCGTTGCTGCCTTTCGCAGAACCAAAACCAGCCAATACCTTATTGCCGTATTGGTCTTTAAGTTTCTTCAAACCACCAGCAGCAAACGCTAGCGCCTCTTCCCATGTCGCTTCGCGGAAGATCTCAGACCAGTTCTGCGGATCTTGGGTAGCGGTTTCATCTTTAGGCACGCCGGCTTTACGAATCAGGGGCTTTGTCAAGCGCTGAGGACTATGGATGTAGTCCATACCAAAGCGTCCTTTGACACAGAGACGCTCGTGGTTCGCTGGGCCATCACGACCTTCAACGCTAACGATCTTGTCATCTTTAACGTTATAGGTAATTTGGCAACCAACGCCGCAGAATGGACATACGGAATCCACCTTCGCATCGACGGTTTGTGAACCGATCAAGCCTTTAGGCATTAACGCACCGGTTGGGCAAGCCTGAACGCATTCGCCACAAGCCACGCAGGTGCTATCTCCCATGGGGTCGTTCAAGTCAAACACGATCTCGCTGTGATGACCGCGATTAGCGTAACCAATCACATCATTGACCTGCTCTTCACGACACGCTCTTACACAACGATTACATTGAATACAAGCATCGAGATTGACTGCCATGGCTGGGTGTGAGTAATCCGCACCCACTTGTTCGCGACGCATCGCTTTGAGCTCAGGACGCACGGTAACGTCCATCCGCGTAGCCCAAGTACTGAGTTCACCGTGTTGCTGCTTTTTCTCCTCTGCGGGAGTGTCTCCTACCCATTTAAATCCCTCGTCTGGCATGTCGGAGAGCAACATCTCCAAGACCAGTTTTTGACTCTTGATTGCGCGCTCGCTTTTGGCTTTCACTTCCATGCCAGCAGTGGCACTACGGCAGCAGCTAGGGGCTAAAGTGCGCTCGCCATTAATTTCCACAACACATGCTCGGCAATTACCATCAGCGCGATAGCCATCTTTGAAACACAGATGGGGGATATCAATACCATGGCGTTTAGCTGCCTTGAGAATGGTTTCGCCTTCGTAAGAAACGATGGTCTGACCATCAAGCTTGAACTCGACGGTTTGCAGTTGGAGTTCTTTTGGATTGGTAGGTGCGTTCATATTCTGTCTCTTCCCGTTCTTTAAGCAACTTCTTGTGGGAAATATTTATGGGTACAACGAATCGGATTCGGAGCAGCTTGACCTAAACCACAGATCGAAGCATCGACCATCACGGTAGCCAGATCTTCTAGGGTACTGTGATCCCAGGACTTCGCTTCCATGAGTTGGGCTGCTTTACCAGTACCAACACGGCAAGGCGTACATTGACCGCAGCTCTCGTGTTCAAAGAAACGCATCACGTTCAGCGCTACATCACGAGCACGATCTTGATCACTAAAGACAACGACTGCAGCAGAGCCAATGAAACAGCCATAAGGTTGCAAGGTATCAAAGTCGAGTGGGATGTCATTCATCGTGGCAGGCAAGATACCGCCCGATGCACCACCTGGTAAGTAGCCGTAAAACTTGTGGCCTTCTTGCATACCACCACAGTAGTCATCAATCAGTTGCTGAATCGTGATACCGGCTGGAGCCAATTTGACGCCAGGGTAGTTCACACGACCGCTCACACTAAAGCTACGTAAGCCTTTACGGCCATTCAAGCCAAAGGCACTAAACCAATCTGGACCACGCTGCACAATGTCGCGCACCCAGTAGAGGGTTTCCATATTGTGCTCAAGAGTAGGACGACCAAATAAACCCACTTGCGCGATATATGGAGGACGCATGCGGGGCTCGCCACGCTTGCCTTCGATACTCTCAATCATGGCAGATTCTTCTCCGCAGATATAAGCACCTGCACCACGACGCAATTCAATTAAAGGGAGTTTGCAAGGTGGGTTTGCTTTGAGCTTAACCAATTCTGCTTCAAGCAGTTCACGGCAACCGTGATACTCGTCACGCAAATAAATATAGCAAGCATCAATTCCAACCACTTGGGCCGCTACTAACAAGCCTTCCAGAAAACGATGGGGATCGCGCTCAAGATAAGTGCGGTCCTTAAATGTGCCTGGCTCACCTTCGTCAATATTGACCGCCATGAGTCTGGGCGCTGGCTGATCTTTAACGATGCGCCACTTGCGACCCGCTGGGAAACCAGCGCCACCAAGACCGCGCAAACCGGAGTTCTCCATCGCTTTGATGACGCTCTCCACACTGTGTTTACCTTCAGCCACTTCTTTGGCCAGGGCATAACCACCCTTAGCTTTGTAAGCCTCAAATCCAACATAGTTTGGTGAGAGTAATTGATTTGCGCCTTGAGGTGACACACTCTTTTCCGCCAATGCAGCTGGGTCAAACTGCCCATCATCGCGAGGCATGGGTTGTGTGACCATATTGTTTTTAACGGCAGCATGAATTTTGTCTAGAGTCGCAAATAGGACTGGATGCTGGTGCACTACTGCGATGGGAGCCTGTTCACAACGGCCTACGCAAGGTGCTGGAATGACTTTAACTTTGGGATTACCCAAAATGCTGGGGAGCTTCTCGAGCAGGGCTTTAGCACCAGCCAGTTCGCAAGAAACACCATCACATACGCGTACAGTGATATCGGCTACAGGATCATTACCACGCACTACTTCAAAGTGGTGATAGAAAGTAGCCACCTCGTAGACCTCAGCCATGGGGATATTAATTTCTTTTGCCAAGGCCACCATATGACGATCGTGCAGAGCGCGATACTCGTCGTTCAGTTTGTGGAGATATTCGATTAAGAGATCGCGACGGTGTGGTCCATTACCAATCAGCATGCGCACTTCTTGCAAAGAACTCTCGTCGGCTTGACGGCCTTTCAATTTGCTTTTGCGACGAATGGTCTCTCTAAGATCATCAGCGGTTGCAATCGCGACGGCTTTAACTGCGTCAGAGGGCTTGGGATGATTCATATTGTGCGGTCTCTAAATATCTGTTTTATCGTGCCATTTTTATAAAAATATTTGGCTCTAGGTTTCAACAACCTAAATTATTGCCGATATATGACAGCCTTGCCAGATATGGCATTTTTTTAGATTTCGGGATCCGAACGAGGCTCAGAAATCGGATCGATACTCAGGGTTTACCCTATAAAAGAGAGGGACTAGGCTTATCGCCTGGTGGCTTGGAATAGTCCATGTTGCGCTCATTAACCCGGTCCTTAAAACAACGTTCATAGCCAGGGGTGCCTACTTGCCACCCAATCGAGGTGCAATCATCTTTAGCAGCAGATTCGACTGTCCCACAGGCACTTAAGCTAAGGCACAAAGCTAGAGGGGTCAATATTTGAAAGCGTACTGAGAAATTCTTCATAAGTGAAGTCTACCTGATTCTGAGGGCCCATTCAGGATTAGGGAGCCTAGCGTAAGGCCTACTTGCTTTAACCACAAAAGCTCTGGAATATGGGCTATCTCAGAACAAGATCACACAATCAAAATTGGAGACAGACATGTTTTTAAACAAGCTACGAAGCGCACTCGTCTTATGTGCCCTCACCCTCTTGATCAATGCTGGGGCTTTTGCCCAAACAAAAGCGGACAAAGATGGCTTTATTAACCTGATCGACGGTCAGAGCCTTAATGGCTGGAGCATTATCGGTAACGGAAGCTGGGTAATTGGAAATGGCATGGTTGAAGGCAACAAAGCTATGGGCTTCCTGGTCAGCGATCAATCCTACAAAAACTTCATCATCCGGGCTGAGTTTTGGGCAAATGAAGATGCCAACAGTGGCATTTTCTTACGCTGTCAAGATCGCACCAAGGTCACCTCGGACAATGCATATGAAGTCAATATTTTTGATAAACGCCCTGATCAAAATTATGCAACTGGTGCCATCGTGGATGTCGCCAAAGTGAGCCCTGTACCAAAAGCAGCCGGTAAGTGGAATACTTTTGAGATCACCGCAAATGGCTCTCACTTTAAGGTTGTGATGAACAACGAAGTCACCGTAGCCGATGGGCAAGACTCTAAATTTAGCGAAGGTCCGATTGCCCTGCAATCGGCAGGCGGTGTTGTTAAATTCAGAAAACTACAGATCAAACCTCTGTAATTAATCTTCTTTCATATTCGCACGCTTGACGATCGGCTCAAGCCGAGCTTTCTCATCAGCCAAAAACTTGATAAAGGAAACTCGACTTCCAGGTGCAGGCTCAATCCCCTGAGGAATGAGACGACTTTGAACTGCTGGCGTCTTCAATGCTGCATTAATCGCTTGATTCATTTTGTCTAAGACGGCGTCGGGCGTTCCTTTAGGCGCAAAGACGCCAGCCCAGTGCCCAATCAAAATCTCTGGATAGCCTTGCTCTTTGGCAGTCGCGACATTCGGCAATGCGGTAATCCGTTTATTCCATGTAGAGGCAATCGGTTTTAATTTGCCACCCTGAATTTGCGGAATGACAACCACACTGGCTTCAGAAGTCGCATCGACTTGATTGGAAATCACAGCCACCATTCCCTCTGACCCGCTCTTGTAAGGAATAATTTCATACTTACCGCCTCCTTTGATGGCGAGCATCTCAGCGACAAAGTGCGGCGTACTGCCTGTACCAGCTGTAGAAAAATTCAGGCCTCTCGGTTCTTTAGCCTGAGCAAATAGATCCTTAATATTATTCATCTTCGAATCACTTGAAACCACAATGATCGAAGGACTGATTGTGAGTAAGCCCACAGGTACTAAGTCACCCTCTTTATAGGGCATCGAAGACTTGATCATGGGATTGGTGATGATGCCGCCAGCGCTCACAAAAAAGGTGTAGCCATCTGGCGCACTCTTCGCCACGATATCCGCGCCCAAGGTCGACCCTGCACCTGGCTTGTTCTCAACAATCACTGTCTGGTTCAATTGTTTGGACACACCCTCAGCGACGACGCGGGCTACAAGATCATTGGCTCCGCCTGGGCCAAAGCCAACGACAAATTTCACGGGGTGATTGGGCCATGCTTC
>Ga0364901_10153_pt2 | contig 27407 bp, 16 predicted proteins | sample ExccelJu500002D4_FD_206968 | JGI IMG/M metagenome (GOLD analysis project Ga0364901, IMG submission 206968) | Enriched cells from Trout Bog Lake Hypolimnion, Wisconsin, USA - BchlTB.July09.5000.02.D4 | ecosystem: Environmental > Aquatic > Freshwater > Lake > Hypolimnion/Profundal zone | place: USA...
CGAAGCAGGCGGCGACGAGAGCCGGGCGAATGAAATGGTGGCATGAAGCCAAGTTCGGCATGTTCATCCACTGGGGACTTTACAGCTTAATTGGCCAGCATGAGTGGTCGAAAGAGGTGGAGGGCGTACCGATTCCGCAATATGAGTTACTGGCCAAGCATTTTCATCCAAAGCCGAACGCGGCGCGTGACTGGGCACGGCTGGCGAAAAAGGCCGGGCAGAAGTACATGGTGATGACCACCAAACATCATGAGGGATTCTGCCACTGGGACTCGAAGCTGACCGACTACAACGCCGTGAAGCAGGGACCGGGGCGCGACCTGGTGCGGGAGTATGTGGATGCGGCGCGGGCCGAGGGTCTGCGCGTGGGCTTCTACTACTCGCTGATGGATTGGCACCATCCCGACGGGGCGACGTGCAAGACCGATGAAGCGGCGCGGAAGCGGTTTGTGGAATATACGCATGGACTTATTCGGGAGCTGCTGACCAACTACGGAAAGATCGATGTGCTCTGGTATGACGTGTCGTGGCCTCTCTCCGCTGAAGGATGGGAGTCAGAGAAGATGAACGAAATGGTCTTCGAGCTGCAACCGGAGATCATTGTGAACAACCGAAATGGACTCGATGGCGACTTTTCAACGCCAGAGCAGCAGATCACGGCCTCAGAAGTGGGACGTGCGTGGGAAAGCTGCATGACGCTGAACGACAGTTGGGGCTTCAATCGCGGCGACGATGCGTGGAAGAGTCCCAAGACGATCGTGGATAATCTGGCGACGTGCGCGCGCGGCGGCGGCAACTATTTGCTGAATATCGGGCCGGAGCCGGATGGGTCGATTCCGCCGGACACGACGGCTGTGCTGGAGTCAGTGGGCAAGTGGATGGATATAAACGGCAAGACGATCTACGGTACGGATCGCTTGCAGGCGGGGTGGAACACGAACGCGAATTACACCCGAAGCGGCAACACGCTCTATATCCACCAGCACTATTGGCCGGGACATACGCCAGCGGCAGAGTGGCTTAGCTTCTATCAGCCGGACGCGGTCATCGCCATCGGCGGAATCAAGCCCAAGGTGCTGTCGGCGCACTTGGTCAAGACTGGGCAGAAGGTCGATTTCACGCAGGATGCACTCTGCGTGCGGCTGACCGGGCTGCCTCTAAAAGCTCCCGATCAACCGGCTACGGTAATTGCTGTGGAATGCGACGGAGAGCCAACGGTGAATCATGACGAAACGCGTCCGCTTTGGCCTCGGTACAAGGTGGGTGTTAGTTAGGGTAGTTACATAGTTGAGAACCGACAGGGCGGCCCTTCTTTCCAAGAAGGGCCACCCTGTCGGTTCACGCATTAATGTTGCCTGGAAAGAGTCCCAAACGTACGGCTAACAGCAACTAAGCTTGATCTTTTCGCTTGCTGACTCTTCGGCCCCAAACGAATCTTGCGGCAGCGGAACTCCATGCAATGTCTGCCAGCAACGCCGCAGAGCTGACGTTACAACGAGAACCACACCGGCAATGAATAGCGCCATCAGGATGGAATCGAGATAGCCTTGTATCTCAGTTCCTGGGTTGTGTGCGAGTGGCCAAAAGATGTTGGCGATGGAAAGAACGGCCGCAGCCAAGGTAGTTATCCCCACAAACACCATAGGCACGGCAGTTACCCACACGTACTTCAGCTTTCCGCTATTGATAAGGAAGACGGTACCGATAGCCAAGGCGATGGTGGCGAGTAACTGGTTTCCAGCACCGAACAGAGGCCAGATAGTTGAGATGGAGCCGGTATAGATGAGATATCCCCAGGAACCTACGACCAGAATCGTGGAGATAAGAATGCCCGGAATCCACTTGGCATTAGTAAAAGGCTTGTAGGCCTTGCCGAGCAGTTCCTGAAGAATGTAACGTGCGGAGCGCGTTCCGGCGTCTACGGTGGTGAGAATAAACAGGGCCTCGAACATGACGGCGTAGTGATACCAGTAGCCGACAAGCTTATCCATGTGCGGAAGTCCACGGAAGATATGGGCCATGCCGATGGCAAGCGAAACGCCGCCACCAGTGCGACCGGCAAGGTTCTCGCCAACTTCAGAAGATAGACGGGCAAGGTCCACTGTGTGCAGGCCAAGATTGGCAAAGACCGCTGGGGGTACGTTAATGGCGTAGTAGTCACCCGGATAGAGCGAGCAGGCCGCGATGAGCGCCATGACCGCGACCAGCGCCTCGGCCGCCATGGCTCCGTAGCCGATAAAGCGCGCATCCGATTCCTTATCCAGCATCTTGGGGGTTGTTCCGGAGGCGATGAGCGAGTGAAATCCCGAGATAGCTCCGCAGGCTATAGTTATAAAGAGAAACGGGAAGAGTTGGCCGTGGATGATCGGCCCACCGCCGTGAACATATTGACTTACCATGGGAAATTGAAGTTGAGGATGTACTGTAAATATGCCGACGCACAAGAAGGCGATGGTGCCGAGTTTTACATAAGTAGCCAGATAGTCCCGGGGCTCAAGAAGCAGCCAGACGGGCAAAGATGAAGCGATGATGCCATAGATCATCAGCATTCCTGTAATCTGATGACCGGAGAAACTCAGGTAGGGCGCGAGATAAGAGTTAGCCACCGTATGACCTGTAAATACGGCCGTGAAAAGCAGGATGACTCCGACAATTGAAGGCCCCACGATACGGACTCTTCCCGGAGTGCTCTTGAACATCCATAAGCCCATCAGCATGGCAATGGGGGCGGTCATGCCAATGGTAAAGACGCCCCAGGGACTGTTGGACAGCGCGTTTACCACTACAATGCCGAGCCCCGCAAGAGTTACAAGCAGGATAAATAGTACGGCGATCATCGTAACTATGCCGGCGAAAGGACCTATCTCGGTCATAGCGATCACAGGCAAAGATCGCCCTTTGTGCCGCGTGGAAGCAACCAGGATGGTGAAATCGTGAACGCATCCGGCGAGCACAGCGCCGAGAACAATCCACAGAAAACCGGGCGCAAAACCGAACTGCGCTGCAAGAGTGGGCCCGATAAGCGGTCCTGCACCGGCGATGGCTGCGAAATGGTGCCCAAAGAGCACGATCTTTGGCGATGCCATGTAGTTTTGGCCGTCGGAGCAGGTATGGGCGGGCGTGGCGCGTTTATCGTCCAGCACCAGTACTTTAGCGGCCAGAAAGGCCGCATAGTAACGATAGCCCAGGGCAAAGATACACAAGGCCCCAATGAGCAGCTCCAACGTATTCATTCTTCCTCGCGTCTATTACAGGTTATGTGCTTAATCAAAGAGTAGTTGCAAGAATTATCTCACCGCGAGAAGAATAAGCCGATTAGAGAGAACGGACAAAGGTGTACGGACCTTCAGGCACAAGGACAACCTGTGCGCCATCAGCGAGTCCGTTTGTCGCTGCGCGGATGGCTTCGTCGAGGCTTTGAAATGCATGCGCGCCCAAGCTGCCGAGATCAGCGGTGGAGACACGCGGCGCGTAGAAGAAGAGGTCATTCTTCAGGCCGACCAGGGCCAGTCGCTCCAACTGCCATTGGTCGACGATGACTTCAGTGTCGCGAATGTCATCGAGATAACTGGCGTGGCCGGAGTACGCCTTGAGCTTGCGAGCGAATTCGGGAGAGCCGATGCCCTCGGCGCATTCGCCGAGAACCAGGATTCTGCCGCTTGGCTTGACGATGTGCTGCGCGGCAGTGACTCCTTTGAGGATTTGATAAAAGGTGAGGTCGAGTGGATAGCCTGCGGCGCTCGTGATGACAACGTCGGCAGGCGCCGGAATTGTTGCAAGAGAAGTGGATACGAGAAAGTCGACAGCGGCGGCGTGGGCCTTGATCGGATGTCCAGCAAAGACGCCTGAGATTTCGCGCTTCTGGGTGAGAGTTACATCGAGGATGAAGTCGTGACGAGCCATGGCGGCAACTTCAAGCAGTTCGGCATGGAGAGGATTGCCGGCGATGGAGCCCTCGGTAGCCAACGGCTCGCGCATGAATCGAGGCGAGTGAATCACCTTGATGGTCTCCTGCGCGGCGAGCCCTGGAGCAACCAACTTGCGGCCGCCGGAAAAGCCCAGCATCAGGTGCTGTTCGACGAAGCCGAGAGTAATGTGAAGATCGGCGGCCATGAAGCGCTCGTCAATATGGACGGGGGTTCCGCGACTTGTGACGCCGAGAGAGCGATGGCCGGCGAGATCGCGCGCATCGTGGCTGACTACACGATAGGTGCTTGCAATGGCCGGCCCGACAATGCCTTCGATCTCTGCCGGCGTGGCTCCGCGATGCAATCCCGTAGCGATAAGAATCGTGATTCCATCGACTGGAATCCCCACAGAGTGAAGGCGGGCCAGCAAGGGCGGAAGCGTTTGCGCGTTGGGAGCAGGACGCGTGATATCGCAGACGGAGATGGCGGCGGAGCGTTTGCCCGCAGCTATCTTCGCCAAAGGTTCAGAGCCGATGGGAGCGTCGAGCGCGGCGTTGAGGGCGGCCGGGAGGTCGCTGAGCGCGGAGGCGTTGCGACTGTGGACGACCTGACACTCGAAGCGATCCGGGACGGCGACTTCGATTCCGCTCTTGCCGTAGGCAAAGTGTGTTCTCATGTGATTGATCGAGACCGGCCGCCGACTGGCGAGCGGCTTTATCCTCGTTGCTCATTCTAATTTGTCTCGCATTTAGATGCGTAGCTTTGAGGGCAGGTTCTCCCGCCGCATCGAATTTATGCAATACTACGGCCAGATTTCAGACGTCTTCAAGATGTCACGCAAAATGAATTTGGAAAGGGTTGTGCGCGCTATGACGGGCCGGGAACGAATTCTCGCAGTACTTGGCGGACAGCAGGCAGACCACCTTCCATCCATGCCGATCACGATGATGTTTGCGGCGGATGTGCTTGGGGTGAAGTATGGGCAGTATGCACGGGATTACAGAATTTTGGTCGATGCGCAGGTGAAGACGGCGGAGACGTTCGGCTTCGACTATGTATCGACCATCTCCGACCCCGCGCGGGAGGCTGCCGATTATGGGGCGAATGTGCAGTGGTACGAGGATCAACCTCCGGCGATTATTGAAGAAGAGGCATTGTTCGCTAATAAGGCTGACCTGGTTGGATACAAGGCTTCAGATGCGCTCTCGGGCGGACGCAGGGAGGACCGAGTGCGGGGCGTGGAACTACTGCGCGAGCGGGTGGGAGACGAGCTGTTTGTAGAGGGATGGGTGGAGGGTCCCTGCGCGGAAGGCGCCGACCTGCGCGGGATTAGCCGCCTGATGCTGGACTTTTCCGACGATCCGGAGTTCGTTCATGCGCTGTTCGAATTCAACGTGGAGTCGGCGATCCAATTTGCCGCAGTGCAGATCAAGGCTGGAGCGGACATTATCGGAGTCGGCGATGCGGCGGCGTCGCTGGTTGGGCCGCGGATCTACAAGGAGTTTGTTTGGCCGTGGGAGAAGAGGCTGGTGGACGCGATCCATGCGATGGGCGGGAAGGTGCGGCTGCACATCTGCGGAAACACGCGGAGAATTGTGGACGGGATGGGCACTCTGGGCTGCGAGATGGTGGACATTGATTTTCCCGTTCCGATGGAAGAGGCGCGTGCAAAGACAGGGCCGGGGCAGACACTAGCGGGGAATCTGAATCCCGTAAAGGATGTACGCGACGGCACGCCGGAGACGATTGTGCGGGCGTTGGAGACGTTGCAGCAAAATGCGGGACCACAGTGGATTGTGGCAGCGGGCTGCGAGATTGTGCGCGATACACCGCACGAGAATGTGCGGGCGATGGTGCAGTTCGCGCAGATGCATGCCACAGAAGGCATCACGAGATAAATGGAGATGAAGGATGAAGCTGAACGGTCTTGAGTTGACGCGGCGTGATGTATTGAAGGCAATGAGCGCAAGCGCCCTGGGTGCGGCCGCGAACCTGGATGGCCAAGGCGCGACGCACACACGGGCCGACGCGAGTTGGCTGGCCAACTGCCACTTTGGGATTTCGACGCACTGGACCGCACAGTCAAAACCAGTGGGCGCCGATGACTGGTTGCCTTTCGACGAGACTGTGGCACGGTTCAGTCCGGCGGGTTATGTGGACCAGGTGGCGGGAGCGGGCGCCGATTATGTAATCTTTACCGGAGTGCATGCGCTACAGATGCTGCCCGCTCCTTGCGCGGCAATCGATCGCGTTCTGCCGGACCGGACGACGAAGCGGGACCTTATTGGCGAGTTAGCGGACGCCTGTCATGCGCGCGGCCTGCGGTTCATTCTCTATTACAATCACTCATGCAATAACGGCGACGACCCTGAATGGGAATACGCGGTGGGTTATCACGCACCGGATAAGTCGCGGTTGATGAGCAATATTCTGGGCATCATCCGCGAGTTGGGGATGCGCTATGGTCCGCGGGTGGATGCATGGTGGTTCGATAGTTGCGGCTCGCTTGATCCCAACGACTGGCATCACGATTTTCATCACCCGGTAACCACGGATATGCGCGGCTTCAAGGTCGATTGGGATGAGTGGGTGAAAACTGCGAAGGCTGGATTTGAGGGACGCCTGGTGACTCTGAACCCGGGCATGCTATATCGCTTTGTTTACTCCACTCTTCAGGATTATGAAGCGGGAGAGGCCAACCAACCCGTTGCCGTTCCTTCCACTCAGTTCACGCAGGACAATTTGCAGGGGCACAGGTGGGTTTGTTTGGATAACCAGGCTTGGGTTCATAGCCGCGTGGTGACTCCACTGGCAGGACCGCTCTATCACCACGAGTATATCGAGGAGTACATACGCGCTTGCAATAGGGTCAGGGTTCCAGTCACCTTCAACGTCGATATCGACCGGACCGGAGTACTGAGCCCCGAATCGCTGGCGCTGCTGAGGGATGTGAAGAAAAAGCTGGTCTAACGAATCCGGCGGCTATTGCTCATTCGCGAGCATGGCTGCGGACAAAACAGCATCGGCGATGCTTGCGGCCTCGAGGGCCGAGCGCACGGCATGCACGCGGACAATCGACGCTCCCTGGAGAATGGCGGCTGTGAGTGCAGCCCGGCTGGCCGTTTCTCTGGCCTCGGAAGGTGCGTCGCTGCCGCCGTAAAGTGGCGCAAGGGTTCTGCCGAGGAAGGACTTGCGGCTGAGGCCAGCCAGCAGTGGGCATCCCAGAGAGAGCAGTTCAGACTGGCGAGCCAGCAAAGCGTAGTTCTCGTTGAAGAGCTTGCCGAATCCGTAGCCGGGGTCAAGGACGATGGCTTCAGTCGGAAGACCGGCGCGGGCAGCCGCGCCGAGGCTTTCGGCGAGGCCGGCGCGCACGGTGGCCAGCAAATTGCCGGGCGTAAGTTGCGGCTGCGTGCGCCACTCTTCAGGACGGCCTCGGGTGTGCATAAGTACCACGCCAGCGCCGAACTCCGCGCATACGGCAGCGATTGCCGGGTCCCATCGAAAGCCGCTTACATCGTTGATGATTTCCGCACCGGCGGCGAGTGCTGCTTGGGCTGTCTCGGCCTTATAAGTGTCAATGGAAACGATGGCGCCGGGATGAGCGCGCAATACGCCTTCGAGGACAGGCAGCAGCCGTGCCTGTTCTTCTTCGGCGCCGACTGCAGGTGCTTGAGCTGAGCCGGATGCACCGCCGGCTTGTGAGCCGGGACGAGTGCTTTCTGCGCCGAGATCGAGCAGGTCAGCGCCCTGGTCGAGGAGTTCGAGCGCGTGCGCGATGGCGGCATCGGGATGGAAGAATGCGCCACCGTCACTGAACGAGTCGGGCGTGATGTTGACCACACCCATGATGAGGGTGCGACGGCCAAGCTGGAGAGAGCGCGTGCGGAGACGCCAGTCTGCGGCCTTCCGAGCGGCGATGTGCAGGCCAGCGTCCAAGCCTTCTCCCCCTTCTTCCACGATTTCCACAACTTTTGAACACCTTTGTGAACTTATGGCTCGCGGTGAAGCTTACCGCCTTTGAGGACAAACTGCTCGTCGCGCCACGTAATCATGTTCCCGGCAAACCCCGCAACCCACACTCCCATGGCAACCACGTCGCGGAGTGGAAGCAGCCATAGATTCGGCAACACCTGGTGATCGGCCAGTACTTCGGCTCCCACGGTCATGGCTTGTGCAAGGCGCAGAAAGAAGCTCAGCCCCAACAGCCACAGGCTTACAGGGCTGAGACCGCTGGCCAGGATGTTGACCAGCGCCCAGCCCAGGCCGTGCGTAAAAATCAGGCCTATGTAGCCGCCCGGTCGCGCATCCCGTACGGTTCTGGCCCAGCGCAACTGGTGATCGATAAAGCCCTGCCAGTCGTATGCGGGGACACCGGTCTCGACCACTTCTGCGCTGAGCGCAACGCGGTATCCGGCCTTGTCCACGCGTGCGCCTAGTTCGTAGTCGTCGGCGAGATGGTCTACCAGCGCCTCTAACCCGCCGGCCTTTTCAAGCGCTTCACGTCTGACGGCCAGAGTAGAGCCGAGACCGTAATGCAGACCGCCCTCAATCATTTTTGACAGCAACACCCCGGCCTGAAAATCCGTTGCAATACCCAGCGCTTCAAGCCGGGAAGGAAGTGTGCCGTGCGCACGGCCACGATAGAGCGCAGTGACCAGCCCCACGGGCTGTTCCGGCTTGGCCGCAGTCATCTGCGCAGGCGCGAAACACGCCATGACCCGCTCCAGGTAATGGGGCGATACCGAAATATCAGAGTCGTTGATCAGCAGGAAGGCATAGCGGGCTTGGGCAGACAACTGCACCAGCGTGCTGACCTTGCCATTGGTTCCGAGCCTCTCGGGACATTCGACGAGGCGGATGGGGAACGCCGGAAACTCCGACTTCAACTGCTCGACGGCGTTGACGGCAGGATCATCCAGCGAGGCAACTCCGAACAGAAGCTCAAACTCCCCGGCATAGCTCTGCCTGCAATGGGTGCGGAAGGCATCGATCATGGCGGGATCGAGTCCCTTGAGGGACTTAAGGACGCTAACACCGGGCGCGAACGGCGCCAGAGGAGCGCGGCGGCTGCGCATAAAGACCCGCGCGGCAACCATGGCCGCCAAAAAGTAACCTATTCCGGCCACGGCCAGCGCCGCAGTCAGCAGTTCCACGGCATGTGCCAAAGCATGTGGCATGACAGGGGTTAGTGTAGCGGAACAGGCCAGGATTTGCCGCCAGGTTTCAACGGCGGTTGCGGATGTGTGAATAACCGGGGCGAGGCCGGGCAATGCCGGAATCGGCGAGGAGGTCATTTGAGTGATGACGAACAGGCCCCAGACCATCCGTGATGTTCAAAATCGAACCGATTCGGGCCGCGAAGGGACGGGCGCAAGCAACGTGGAAGGTAATCCAGTCTGTACTCGCCTGGGCATGCTGGGGGTTGAGTGTTCCGCTAACTTCGGTCAACGTTGAAATTCCACTCTGAATTTTCAGCGAATGAGGAGGCAGTCGGCGCATGTCCACTCAATACAATTCACATTGCTTTTCCGCTTTTGCCTGCAACTTCAATGAATACCAACTCGGAACTCAACGGACTCCGCAGATGAACTTTCAGGCCCTCGGCCATCAACTCGCTACCCGCAGCTTCGGCGTCTGGCGCGCTTCCATCTTCGTAGTGCAGCAGGTAGCGCTTGTGTGCATCCAGCCCGGCAAGAGCAAAGCGATGATCAACCTCTTCGGCGATGGTGCCTCGAAACGCGAAGATTACGCCCTTGCCGCGCGCGGGTTCCCAGTATTCGAGTCCATCCCAGTGCACGCCGTCAGGCCGGTCAGACACATGAAAGAGTTGCGCGTCGCGGATAAGCGGACGCAGCCTGAGCTTGTAAAGTGTGATGGCGTTTAGCGCGACTTCGTGCTGTTCGGGCGTCCACGCAGTTGTGTCCTGCATGATGCTCACCCATCCCATCATCCCGCTGCGGAGCATGTAGAGAAAGTTTTCCGGCTGCGGCACTGGCCACTTCTCCACATAGCTCTCAAGCATCGCCGCGGGCAGAACATGACTTGTGTCATAAAACGCCCGGCGGTTGGACAACGGATCGTATGTATCGGTGATGGAGAAGTAGTCGCCGTGCGCGGCTGAACCGAAATCCACCATGCGGCCGCCGTCATTGCAAATCTCAAACAGCAGTCCAGGATGCTCGCGCCGCAGTTTCTCGTATATATCGTAATAGGCACGGACTGCGTGGTAGCTGACATCGGTGGAGTTCGAGGCGACAACGAAATCCGATGCCCAGTCGTGGTTGACGCGCATGGTGCTGTGGTCGGGTGGAGCGTGGGGATGATCGTCCCGGATACAACCCTGCGCGACTAAGTAACCATCGTGCTCCAGCATATCCAGGTGATAGTCCTCGACAATGCGCTTTACTTCTTTGGCGGCATAGTCGTGCGCCGCGGGAACGCCCAAGTCAATAGTCTGCCCCTTGAATTCCTCTGGCTTCCAGTCTGGACCCATGTTGGAGACCAGCCAGTCGCGCACCACGGGATCGTGCACGTTGAGCGCACCTGGTACGGTGCCGAGTGCGGCCTGGGTCCAATCGACCCAGATGCCGAAACGCAGCCCCAGTCTGTGCGCGGTGTCGGCAAGCGACGCGAGCCCATGAGGGAACTTATATAAGTCAGGACGCCAGTCCCCTACGTCTCGGAACCAGCCCGCATCGAGATGAAACATCTCAAGGCCAAGCTCCTTTGACTGGGCGATCATGCGCAGAGCAAGGGCTTCGTCCACCTTCATGCCGCTACCCCAACTGTTGTTCACTGTGAGCGGGTAGTGAGGATCGTTCCACGTGGCTGGATTGCCAAGCACCGCGCGCACCCAGGGGCGAAGTTGATTTCCTCCGCCATCCGGACCTGCGGTAAAAACTCCGAGAAAAACTGTTGGGGTGGTGAAGCTACCGCCGGGCTCAATACGCGTACGGAACGGGCCAGGCTCGGGATTCAAACCCAGCACGGACTTGAGGCTGCTGCCTGCACGCTGCAAGGTTATGCGCGTTCTGCCACTGAACTCGATGCCGGCAAACCAGCCGTCCTGACGCTGCGAGGATGCGTAGACGACTTCGACGGGAATGATCTCGCGCGCCTCGCCCGGCACCGGATAGGCGTAGGTGGAGGACTTGCCGGTCCAGTTGTAGCCTTCGGCAACTGCATCAAGGTGCGCCCCCTGCGGGGAAGGCGTGTCTGCACCTTTTTCGACGTAGAAGTTGCGGAGTTCGGCATCCGCCGGCACCAATAAGTCCAGGCGGAGCGAGTCGACCATGGGAAGCCAGATCTCCTGCGCGCTCAGGTTTTCAGCGGTAATACGATGCTCGACGGGGCCGAATTTAGCCCGCGCTTCCCATCGCCAGCTAAGGCGCAGCCGTGGGCTTTCAGACTCATACACAAAGACGACGCTCCGAGGTTTCGAGGCGCTCATTGCAGCCTTAAGCCGCCAGGTAATGGGAACCACCGCTCCCTGAACATAGACGGACGCGGGCAGTGATTCTTGCTGCCGGTTTTTCCACGCGGCCCCGGCCGAGCCAACTAGTTTCTTCAGCCCAGGCGAGGCCGGGTCTGCGCACAATTCAACGCGCACATCGGAGGTTCGCAGCGAGGAAATTACTGTGGCGGGCTGCTGGGCGTGTACGCCGCACGCAAATGCAAGAACGGCGGCCAGTGGCAGCGATGCCAGGCTGATGGCGCATCTTGGGAGGAACCGGCTTGAGCATATTCCTTTCATGGCTTGTACTCGATGATGGCATTGGCGCGTCGATAAGAGCCCGAGGCGTTGTGATCCGCGGCAAAGGTTAGTTCCACAAGGCCGCTTGTAATTGACCTGACCGTGGCACCCTTTACGCCTGCAACCTGCGATGCGCTCTTGACCCGCACGCGCGATGTGCGGTCTGTCGGCACATCGGCGGCAATGGTCAGCGTGCTTGCTTCCAGACGAACGTCGATGATGCGAACGCCGATGCTTGGGTCGCCCAATCGAGGGTCGGGAGCATCGGGAATTACCGATACGCCGCCCCGAAGATCAAGTTGCAATTCGCTGTCTCCGTGCGGGACTGTGAGCGCAACCCTTGCATTGGTCTGTTGCAGATAATCCTCAATGCTGACGGCAACGAGATGATGATTGAACACAGCGCCGCGCAACTTCGCGCCTAGTGGTAGATCGGGAGAGAATTCGAACTCGAACTGCTCACCGGGATTGAAGATCTTGAGCGTGATGTTGTCGCCAACGCGACCCAGTACGAGCGACACGGAAGTAGCGGAGAGTTGGATGTGCGAGATAGTGACGCCGCTCCACTCCGCCGGCAAACGGGGTGCAAAGAGCAAGCGTTTGGCGACTGAGTCAATGCTCAACCCCAGCAGACCATGAATGGTGGCCTGAAGAAAGCCTGCAGAAGACCAGGTCTGCTCGGGAACGGACTCGGCTTGCGGACGATAGAGGTTACCGGCCAGAACCTCCGGCATGTGCCCCAGCGAGTCAAGCCGCGCGAGGGGCGGCAGGGTGCGCCACAAGGCCAGAGCTGTTGCCGGGCGATGATTGAGCCAGAACGCCTCACTCAGGGCCGCTGTGTGAGCGGGCCACACGCTACCCTTCGCATACGACTCGGGATCAAAAGCCTCTGAGCCGGCACCCATTCCGCGCGCGCCCCAATCAGTTTGAAAATCGGAAGTGGCAAGCTGATCGAGCAGATGCTCATTCTGTTGCGCGCTAAACAGTTGCTGTGTGAGCGCATCAGAGGGGCCGCTGCGCCGCTCGGTCATCGGCGCGGCTGCCTCAGTGTGGCCGCTGATCCAGAATTGCGCACTGCTATTCCAATAGCGTGCGGGGATCGATTCGCGTGCGCGCTGTGCGGCGTGCAGTGCCTCTTCGGCCATCTGAGGGTGGCCGGCTAGCCCGGCAAGTTGCGCAAAAGCAGATGCGGCCTCAACCCACCCGGAGGACAAGCCTAGATCGTCTGACATACGGTCCTGTTCATTGCCGCCTTCTTTGCCCGGCGGAATCCGCGGCAGCCCGGTTTCCGGATCGAGCAGAGAGATGCAGTAACGGTAAGCGGCTTCAAACGCCGGCCAGTTCTCGCGGGCAAAGGCAACATCTCCCGTTGCGGTAACGTAACGAGCCACCGTGCCGAGAAATTGAAGCGTGATATCGACGTGCGCAAACATATAGGGGTACTTGTGCTCCCAGTCAATGAATGCGGCACTCTGCGAGAGTTCATGCCAGATCATTCCCGTCTTGCTGTCCTGATAGCGGAGAATGAATTTGAGTTCAGCGCGCGCGTGGGCGCGATCGCCGGCAGCGATAGCCGCATCGGCAGCAAGAAGGCCGTCGCCCGCGAAGAACCAGTTGTATTGCGGCCTCCGCGCTCCGCGGCTGGGGCCATAACCGGCAACATAGCCGCAGCCAAGATCGGGATTGCAAACCCAGGCCTGATCAAGCGCAATCCCGGCCCAGGCGATTGCCTGATTCAGGTTCTCGTCCGGCGTCTCTACACGCAGGAGGCTATCTTCGACATCCTGATAGTGCGCCGTGGCCTCTGCTTGCAGCGAGTCCTGGGTGTCTATCAGCTTACACAGCAACAGACCTGGGTCGGCGGCATGGGGCGGATTGAGCGCCAGGAAGACACTGGCCACTCCGGAGGCTCCGGGGCGCAAGGTGAAGCCGAAGCCGGTCTCGGCGACACCGTGCGAAGTGCGATTGTCAGGGCTGTCGTGCGTCAGAATGTCCGGCGAGCCCACCACAGCAGTAAAGCCATGAGTCGGCTCGGATAGAACATAGGCTGACAGCGATGAACTCCACGCGATGTCTTGCCCGCCCACTGCCGCGGGCCACATCAAGTTGAGCACAGGCGTTGCGTGGACTTCAATTTCGACCGGCCTTGCACTCTGAATAGAGTAAGTAATGATCGCGGCGGGTTCATTCAGCGGAACGAACAACTTCTCTCGAATGACGTAATCGGATCCAAGATAGATGCGCGTCACTGAGTTCGGTTGGTAAACAACACGCGCGAGAATATCCGTTCCGTTTGTGGCTGCCGTAGCGCCGGCAGTGCGAAAACTAACCTGGTATTCGCTGAGTATCTGGAATGGATAGGCCCAGACCTCGAGCCCTTCAGAGGCATATCCACTGACGAGTGCGCGCCGTCCATGCACAGCAATGAAGCGCCGAGGCGCCACTGCTTCGGTATAAAGTGAAAGATGCCCACGGGGCGTAGCGCCCACTTGGCTATCTTGTGCGCCTGTGCCGACCGCAAGCGAAGCAAGCCCGCACGCCGCGGCCAGAAGGAGACAGGTCTTGCGGGTATTAATTTTCCATCGGCCTATGGACATGGCCACTCCACCCCTCTAGCGGGAGGTTTGATGACAAGACGGTCGTTGCCGAAGCGGTACAGTCTGCTTGCGATTTCGAACCTCATCTTCATCGCCGTATACAGGTCTGGCGCCACCTACCAGGAGAATTCTACTGTCCTGGTTACGTACCCGGAGGCTTGCGGAAACACTACAGTAGCGACACGCAATTTCTGGCTCAGCGAACCCAATGTCGCACCATCGGTACGCACCTGGAGATTCGGAATATTCTCGCGAAGCTGCAGATGATAGGTCTCCCCGCCGATTCCAGCGAGAGTCAAAGTATAACTGCGAGCTGACGACTTCTGGTCGAGCACTTTTAACTGCTGTGTCTCCGCGCCGAACTGAGGCAACTGGCTGTCGATGGACACTTCCAACGCTGGCAGCGGAATGTGCAGAACACCTGCCTCGGCATGGGCCCCTGGCAGGCGAGAGGCGAGGCGCATCCCAGCCGGTGCGTGGATTGCCTCCACAACAAGATCTGCGCCTGAGCGCATGAATTTTAGATCGACGCGCGCCTTGCCGAAGGGGACATTGCGCACTGTGGCATCCGGCCAGCCCGCGGGCAAATGAGGCGTTACGCTCAAGGTGTTTTGAGGCAGATCCCACTCAAGTCCGAACAGGCCGCGAACCACGGGCGAGACGATCATTGCTGAAGACCAGAGCTGGTGTGCCGAGCTGCGCCCAAGCGGCTGGAAGAACCGCCCGGAGAGAAGTTCCGTTACATTTCCAAGGTCCTGCGACCAAGTAAGATCGGCGTTCTGCATCAGGTGGGCATAGGCAGAGAGAGCATGGCCAGTGCGATACTCGGCCACGGAGACCCAGCCGGTAAACAGTGGCCACACCGATCCCTGGTGATAACTGATGGGATCGTAATTGCTGGTTCTATTGCTGGTGGAGCGCGTACCCCAATCGGTGGAGAATTCGCTGGATGCCCAACGCGACAGCATCGCTCCACCATGATCGAGCCGGTAGTCACCATCCCACCACGCAACGGCTGGGAAAATGGTTGGCGTTGGGTCCATTCCCGCCTTGCCGTTCCAACTGAACGCGTAGAAGTCCGTTGCCTGCTGGTAGTATTCGTTTTCGATCTGGCGGCTTATTCTATTGGCGCGAGCCTCCGCGTCAGCAGCGAGATCGCTATGCCCGGTGGCGCGAGCAAGGTTGGCAAATGCCAGGCTCGCCTGCTCATCGAGGGCAGCCAGGTAGATCTCCTGCTTCGGCATACTCGGAGCCCAGGATTCCACCCATGCAGTGCCCTCGGAGTTGCCATAGATCCCGTCGCCATCTTCATCGTGACTGCGCTCGAATTGCCATGCGAGCGCGAGGCCATCCCAGTGCGCAGCTATGAAGTCCTTGTCGCCACTGATACGGAAATAGTCGTTCATCGCCATCGGCAGCAAGGCCGTCGAGTCGGCGGCCGCATATTCATAGGGCAGGCTTTTCCAGTCGACCAGATTGGCGGTCTGCGACCACTCGTGCGGAATCTTGCCTTCAGGACTCTGGCGACGGAGCAGAAACTCAATCTCCTTGCGCGTGGTCTCGAAGCCTCCGATGCTGTTCACCGCATAGAGAGTCCAGAGCGCGTCGCGGCCGAAGAACCATCCGAAGCCTGGACGCACCGTGTCGCCGGAGCCGACAAAGCCTGCGGTCAGAGCCTGTTCTCCATGTTCCCCGGGCGTTTCAACGCGAAGCTGATCCATTGAGGCTGTGGCCCAGGAGAATGCCTCATTCAGGCGCTGGTCCGGTGTATCGATACTCATGCTCGATTGCAGAAGATCCTGATAGTAGGCATGATTTTTCTGGTATATGGAGCGCGAGGCTCGATCCAGCGCCAGGAGTCGTTCGGCGAAGGCGGCGTTTGTGGTTGCCGCCTTGGTATCGCCGAGGGCCACCAGCAGCGGGAAGAAAACGAGTGCATCCCGGGCCGGATCGAAGCGCAAGATGAATTGCAGAGGATAAAGCACTGCCCTCTCCTGATAAGGCTCCAGAATGCCAGGCTCCGCCGTGGGCATGGCTAATGCGGCGCCATGGTCCGGGAAGTTGAGATGCAGAACGTAGAATCCGCTGGCAGCGCCCGTCGCAACCCACTCCGGCGAGGGACGATCGTCGGATGGAGCAGGCCACATGCGCTGCATATTCGGCTTGAAGCTGAAGGTTAAAGTCATTGGGCGCACAGCTTCGATTTGAAACAGAACAAGCGCGCCATCCTTTTCGTCCGCGGCTTTGGGAGCAAGAACGATTTCGCGAATGGTGAAATTGGCGTGGGAAAAGGTGATGACGGTCGCATCCGGACGAACTTCAATCAGGGCGGCGTGCAGATTCACGTCGATCGGAACCGGGTAGTTGTCCATGCGCACAGAGATGTGTAGATCGCTGAGGATCTTCCAGGGAAATAGCCAGAGTTCGCAGGTGCCATCTTGCTGCCCGAGAACAGCGCCCCTTGGACCTACTACGGAAAAAGGCCTCGATGGATCGACCTCGTGCTGAATGAAGAGGTTTTCATTGGACGGGCGCAGAGGAAACGACGCGACGGTTGGAATCGGCTCCAATGCCAACTGTGAAACCGCAGATCCGGGAAAGCAGAGAATGCAAAACAGGACAGGGATTCCGAAACCGCCCCCTCTCTTTAGCATCGCTGACTTTATGAATAGGCCAAGCACAGCCCTTCGGGCCTCTTTTGTGTATTGAAGTAGACCCCATACTGCTATCGAATCCATTGTCTGTCCTGAGATGAAGTGATCCGGTATTTGTGCGGACTAAATGCGTTCCTCTGACCATAGCAGAAGGCCGCCAGAGGCTTGCAGGTTAGAGGGATGGCGAGTCCATTGACTCGCCATCTCTCCTGGTTGGGTGGAGGTTAGAAAGTGATCCGCGTGGCGAACTGCATGAAGCGCATCGACGTTCCATATTGGTTAGAGAGCGTGCCCTGAATTGTGCCGGCAAGTCCTCCGCAGTCGACGCAGTTGTTTGGCCCGCCGAGGTTGACGTGATTGAAGACGTTGAACGCTTGAACGAGCAACTGCATCTTCACGCCTTCATATAGGTTGAAGTTCTTGGCAAGGGTGGAATCCACATTGACGATTCCGGGACCCCAGAGAGAATCGCGCCCGATGTTGCCAACGGTTGCGATCAATGGACGGGCATACGCGCCCCATGAACTGCCCGGCAATCCGGCGGCTGCCAACGGTTTGGGTGAGGTTGGGAGGTAGGCAACACTGTGCGTAGCTGTGTCGAGCTTCCCCTTGTGAATGCCGAAGCTAGCGCCTGTTCTGTTCAGGAAGCAGACTCCTGCATCCTCGTCGGCTCCGCACTCGTTGTAACCGGGCGTGAACGGAACGCCGCCTTCCCATGTCATTGTGGCGTTCAACTGGAATCCGCCGATCACCTGGTTGGCCCATCCGGGAATTGAATTGGCATACTGCCTGCCTTTGCCGAAGGGCAGATCATAGTCGCCGGCGAATACGAACGCATGGCGGCGATTATAGTAGCTGTTGCCTTTGCCTATTCTCGGATCGAACGCGAACTCGTACGATTCATGGTCAAGGGCATGCGACCAGGTGTAGTGGGAGAGGAAGGACAGGCCCGAACTGATGCGCTTGTTGACGATGACCTGCAGCGCGTTGTAGCTTCCCGTCGCTTCGTTGTAGTTGAGGCCGATTCCCTGCGTCCATCCGAAAGGCTTGCCAAACCTGGTACCAAACAGCGATTGTGCATTTCCGTATTGGTCGCCGCAGAAGGGCTCGCGTTCGCACATTGTGTAGTAGGAGTCGGCTGGATTTCCGGTTGTGAGATAGGTGGGATTGTTGGGGTTGATCTGGTTGAAGCCTGCAACGGTCTGCTGGTTCGCTCCGAACTGGTTGGAGGAGTCAAACATGTTGTGGTAGGCTTCGCTGCCAACATAGGCAACCTGGATCGCCAAGGTTGGAGAGACCTGGTGCTCTATGGTGAGATTCCAGCCTTGCACGGTAGGCAGCCGGACCACGTTAGGACGCGTGTTCTCTGAAATGCCATTCGGCAACGGCCATGCACCGCTGCTGGGAATCGCGGGCAGGGCGAAGCCCGGAGGCCCAGCTGCAACACCATTCACGACAGAGGTGAGATTGAAGACCGCCGCGGTGTTGGTTACCGGCTCCAAATCCTGTTCGGCCTGGACTGGGATTGACCCTGTGAGAGTCGCGCCAAAGGTGTTGCCCGCCCAGCCCTGACCATAGACGATGCCAAAGCCTGCGCGGACCACCGTATCGGGACGCACCTGGTAGGTCACACCGAGGCGCGGCGCAAACTCCCTGAGGTTGTTCTGGACATTGAGCGAGTGGTTGAACGACCCAATACCAGCGATATCCACAGCGCCGGTTTCAAGGTTGAGCAACCCGCCGGTACCGGCCTTCGAGACCGACTCGGGCGTGTAAATCTCCCAGCGGATACCGTAGGTGAGAGAGAGTTTGGGGGTGGCGCGCCATTGATCCTGAATGTAGCTGAAGACGCGAGTCTGGGTGGTTTCCCCGGTGTACCCATTGGAAACCGTCCGCCAGTAATTGGTTGTATCTCCCAACAGGAACGTGGCGAAGCCAAGGCCTGGAGATGTCCCGCCCGAGGTGCGGGACGCGTGGAAGAAATAGGTGCCGTTGAAGTTGACGTTGCCATTGCCGCTTTCGCCCAGCGAGTTGTTTTTGCCGAGGCGGTAGTCGATGCCGAACTTGATGTTGTGGTTGCCGATGGTGTGCGACCAGTTGTTGACAAACTGGTATTGGCTGGTTTGCTGCAGGCTCTCCGCAGCCGATGTGCCGTACAAGACGTTCTGGCCGCCGTTGGCGCCGTTTGACGGGATGTCGATGTTGAACTGCGGCATTCCACCGTTAAGTGAAAGCGGGGGGATGTTGGCATTGGGAATACCGAGGGTATTGCCGAGCGGCTGCGTGCCGCTAGGCCCTTGCGTGCTGTTGTAGATGCGGTAGTAGCCGAAGCGGAAGTCCGTGATCCACTTGGGGGAGACGACATAGTCGCCGCCAGAGGCGAGGCTGGAATAGTGGAACGCGTCGGTACCGGCAAATCCGCCAGGGCCAAAGCCCGGACCGCCGGCCGCTCCGAAATACGGTGCGCCCGACAAGGCTCCGGTGAAGTATGTGTAGCGTCCAAAGATGTGGAGCTTCTGGCTCATGCTGTAATCGATGCGTACATCGGATTGATCTGTGTTGAATATGCCTGCGCCGGTTGCGGAGAAGTTGTTCTCAATGGCGCCGCCTGGCACGTTAGGCGCCGGAAGCAGCTTCAAAAATGCCACAGCCGCAGGAGAAAGCTGGCTAACAGGAATCAGGTTGCCCGCATAGGCAGTGCGGCCCGCGGCCGTTGCATCATTAAGCGTGAGTGGTTTGTAGGCCTGCAGTCCGTTGTTGCCAGCAATGTAGTCGCTCAGGTCGCAGCTCCCTGTGGACGCGGTGCAGGTTTGCTCCGCTTTCGCCGTGGGGACAGTGGTGAGAGTTGAAGTTCCCGTCTTTTCGCGCAGTCCCTGGAAGTCGGTAAAGAAGAAGAGCCTCTGTTTCAGAACGGGGCCGCCGACCGATCCGCCGAACTGGTTGTGGAGGGTGGGTGCAAGCAAGTTGTTCGGTGGAGCATTGGCAAATGGATCGCGAGCCTGCTGTGCGTCGGAACGGCGATACTCGAATGCCGTGCCGTGGAACTCGTTTGTGCCCGATTTGGTTTGTGCTGTGACCAGGCCTGCAACAGCCTTACCGAACTCGGCATCGTAATTCTGCGCGGTCACCTTCATCTCGGAGACGGCATCCAGGTTCGGGTTGATCACGGCCACGCCGTTGATCGGTTCCTGGTTGTCGGTGCCGTCCAGCTCATACCCGGTAGCAAAGGGGAGCTGGCCATCGACTTCGATCGATCCGCTTCGCTGGGGGTTGCCCCCACCTTCGCCGGGTCCCCAGCCGATGTAAGTTGTGCCTGGCGTAAGCAGTTCAAACTCAGTGAAGTTGCGATTCATGTTCGGCAGATTGATCACTGCCCGCTCATCCAGAATCGTGGTCACCTCAGCGCGGTCAACTTCCAGCAGCGTAGAGCCCCCAGAAACCTCGACGGTGTTGGAAACAGCGCCAATGGCCAACTGAATGTTCACTTCCGGGGCGGTATCGGCATAAACCACGATGCCATCGGCCACGGACTTGCTGAAGCCACTCGCCTCTGCCTGGACACGATAGGTGTCAGGGATCAGGTGCTGCACTCTGTAAGCGCCGGTCTCGTTCGTGGTTACAGTGACAAAAGTCCCCTTGGTAACGTCTGTCACCGTGATGGTTGCATTTGGAACGACTGCACCCGACTTATCGGTCACAGTTCCAAAAACCGCTCCGTAGACTGCCTGGGCACTCGCAGGAAGACTGCTTGCGAACGACCAAAACAGCAGGACGCTGAGCATCAGCAATGCTCCGCTGAAGCCAAATCCACTTTTCGATGGATCTTTTTGTTTTTTGTTCATTTTGCTGGCTCCTGAGTTGAATACACCGGCTGGGGCGCCTGCGAGGAATGACGCCGCATTGCTTTTTTGTGCCCTTGATCCTTCGTAGTGGTTTCCTGTACCTTTCCTCAACAACGCATCTGAATGCCGGAACGACCATACAAGAGAGCCAAGGGCTATGCCTCTCATCGAAAGCGGAGTACGCAACTGATGGCTTACCCCTTGCTTACGGGTTGGATATTGGCTTTCGCAATAAACATTCGGCAACGTTTTTCACGGTGATTTTGAGGTTTAACTGATTGTTTTCCATCAATTTGACATGTGAATTGACTGGATAATAGACTTGCGCATACCGGACTGAAGCAGTGTGGTGAGATTTGCCCGTAGATGCAAACTCGAAGGTCGCCTCTCAAGCTCACAGCGATCCCCGCTGGGCTCTTGTAGAGCGGATTGCCGCAAGCCAGCATTTCAAGTCCTCTCCCCGGCTCTGCCAGTTTCTGTCCTATGTGGCGGAATGCGCCATTCGAGGAGCGCCGGAAGAGGCGACCGAACAACAAATCGGGATTCGTGTCTTTGGCAGGCACCCGGGATACAACTCAAGTGAAGACAGTATTGTGCGCACCCACGCACGTCTCCTGAGACAGAAGCTCGAGTCGTATTTCGCACAGGAAGGTTTGGCTGAAGAGACGGTCATAACAATGCCCAAAGGGCATTACCTTCCTACTTTTGATCCGAGCAAGCGCACCGCCGAGGGCGCACCCGCGGGAACTGCTCCGCATTCTGGAGCACCAGAGGCGATGCCGAGCCTCCAGTCGCGCTTGCGCGTTCCCGAGTTGCACAGACCAAACCGGATGCTTGTTTTTGCGGTGATTCTGATCTTGACGACGATTGGAATTCTGTTCTGGCACCCGTGGGACAAACCGCAGGAATCTCAATCTGGAGTTGACGTCTTTTGGCATCCGTTTTTGACGGGCGAATCGCCCGTGGTGATTTACAGCAACGCCTTGTTCACTGGAGACTCGACAAACGGGCTGCGTTACGCCCCTCCAGAAACCTCGACCGACGGGCAGCAGGGAAAATATGTTGACACCTACACCGGCATCGGTGAGTTGGCCTCTGTCTACACCCTGACCCGGCTTTTCGATTCGCACCGGGCAACGTTCATTCTGAAGAGGAGTCGGCTCGTTACCTGGGATGAAGCCGAACTGCGTAACCTGATCTTTATCGGATCGCGGGCCGAGAACCCCTCGCTGCGCGCCCTTCCATCGACCACGGACTTTACGATGGAGGCTCAGGCGGATTCGGCCGGCGTCGTAAACCACAATCCCAAACAGGGCGAACCTGCAATCTTCTCCAGGCCGGAACATCCGCTTACGAGCGATTACGCGATTCTGGCGTTACTGCCTGGTGTTCAACCAGGAAAATACATCCTGATCTTCAGCGGGCTCACTACGTTTGGAACACAGGCAGCAGTTGAATTTGTCTGCCGGCCAGAAACTGCCGCTGAACTGATCAAGAAAGTCACTGGCCCCAAAGGTGAAATCCGCCCGTTTGAGGCTGTGCTTGAGACAACGATCGTCGGCGGCGTTCCGCTTCAAATCCGTATGGTGGCCATCCGCGTACATTGAGAGCCTGGCGCGCTGCGCAAATGAACGGGTTCTATTTCCCGTCGCCTAGCACCACTTGTTTGTCTGCATGAATCTTTGATGCTAGCGCGCTTTCCCGCTTCGCCTCTTCTTCACGCCCGATGCGATGGTAGGCCTGAGAAAGCAGGCTATGCGTAGTGAAGTCGTTGGGATCCATCTTCTCCGCGTGTTGCAGATACATGACTGCAGTCTGCACATCCTGGCGGCGAAGCAGCACCTTTCCCATCTTGATGAATGCGCCTGTGATAGTTGTGTCCAACGCGATTGCCTTGGCGAGTGCTTGTTGCGCCTCTTCCGGTTTGTCCACGCGAAGATAGGAATCGCCCAGCCTGTCATAGACGGGCGCGTAGTCCGGGTTGATGCGGCGCTCTGCTTCGAACTCCGAAATGGCCTGGGTAACATCCGATTTATACAGAGCTACCTCGCCAAGCATGAAGTGCGCGAGGGGCAGGCTGGGCGAAAGATCCACGGCCTTTTGCGCCTGCACCGCAGCCAGATCCGGCAGGTTTGCGTGCCGCAGCATGGAGCCCAGCAAGAGGTAGGCTCCTGCCGAGTCCGGCGGCAAGGCAAATTGCGCAGCAAACGAAGTGCGCGCGTCATCGTACCGGCGCGCATTCAGGTAGCAGAGTCCCAGAACGTGCTGGGCGTCAGTGTTGGCATTTGGCATCCACTGCAAGACGCGTTCCAAAAAGGGGATGGCCGCAGCCGGCTGGCCCATGCGATAGAGCACCAACCCCTCCATCTGCACGGATTCCTTGTCGTCAGGGTCCTGCTGCATCGCCAGCGCAAATGCGTTCCGGGCGTCAATGAGTTTTCCGCTTCGGTAATAAGCGAGGCCCAATTCGTGTTGCACGCCCTTCGTCGAAGGCTGCTCTGTTGCCATCTTTTGCAGCACGGCAATGGCCTCGTCGGGGTGATCACGCTGAAGCGCTTCATGCGCCTTTGTCACATCACCCGGCGCGACAACAGCCGTCGGCGTCTGTGCCGTAAGCAGAGATGCAGTTGCAAATAGAAAGAAAAATGAAATGCGCTTTATCATGACGCGACCAGCATACCGCGTGCGACTGGATGTTGAGTAGTGACAAGGTAGGCCGCGACAGGATGCAAAGGCTGCGCAGCAGATCGTTTCACGACGCCAGAGCAAATCACAAAGCCCGTCCCAACCTTCGCCGTTCGGTTGAAGCAAGTACAAACCTCTGGTGAAGGAAGCTGATGCTTGCCAACTGCCAGCAGGCAGCCTTCAGCTTCCCACCCGCTAGTTCTTCATTGCGATGGATCTCAGCTTGAGCTTTTGAACTTCCGGGTTGTCCGGATGGATTCGCAAAACTCGGTCGGCATATTCGAGCGCGAGTTTGCGATCGGCGGCCGCTTGTTTCGCCATCCCCAACTTTGCTTCCGCAACGGCGAGGCTCAACTGATTCTCGGAGCGCTTTGCGTACACCCCGAGATCGTCGGGAATCTTCGCTCCGTCTTCCGCATAGACTCGGTCAGCGTTTTGATACTCACGGATAGCCTCCTTCGTCTTGCCGCTCTTGAGAGCCTCATCAGCGAGGCCTCGATAGCCTGCGGCGAGCGCAAAATAGAGCTGCCCTGCCGCAGCTGGAGATTTTGCTAGCAGCCCCGTCAACTGCCCCATTCCCTTGTCCATCATCTTCAGGCCTTTGGCACGTTCGCCCGCGAGCCGGTGGACATTGCCGGCCATCGTCATTCCGATAGCTGACCAGCCGGCCATCTTCATATCGGCTGGATCGGATGCTCGAGCACTCACGACTGCGGAGACCGGGCCATCAAGCCAGGGACGAGCGCCGAGCGGATCTTTTTCAGAAATCATCAAACCATACTTATAGGTGGTGAATAAAAGAATTTGCTCTTCAGCCGCGGTCAGATGACCGCTTGATTCTTTCGCCAAATCCAAAGTGGATTTTTCGAGATTCATTCCCTCTTCCGCGTGCCCATTCTCAGCCAGCACATGCGCCTTCGTCTCTTGCACGTTGATCAGGTTCCAAAGCAGGTTCAAACTGCTGGGTTGCCTTTCGTAAGCCTTCCTCGCTGCCTCAAGAGCGGTATCGGCGTGACGCAGAGCCTGCACTGGATCCGCGAGGTTCGATTCAGCGTCATCCTCGAGTATGTCAGCGAGCGAACGATGCGTCATGCTTAACTCTCTTCCAATACAAGGTGAGCCTGAAGGATGGCTTTGATTCCAATACAAGAAGAGCCTGAAGGGGCGGTCATGCTGGGTAGTGAACATCCGCATGTTTCGATCAGAAGAGTTGAGTTTGGAAGCCATTGGCCGGTTTGTGGCGGCCAGCGAGGAAGTCCGGTTCGAGGCAGAAGACCGGCAGCAGCTCTATGGCTGGGTGGAGCAGGTGCTGATCGTGCAGGGGTACGCGCAGCAGGGCAGGCAGTCACGAGGCCTGCTGCGGCGCTACATCGAAAAGATGACCGGGTTGAGCCGGGCGCAGGTGACGCGACTGATCGCTCGTTATACGGCCAGCGGGCGGGTCCGGGTGACGGTCTACAAGCGGCGGCGTTTCGCCGAACTCTACACGAGGGCCGATGTGGAGTTGCTGGCCTCGGTCGACGAGGCGCACGAAACGCTGGGCGGGCCAGCTACGCGGCGCATTCTGGAGCGCGAATACCTGCTCTACAAGCGGCCCGAGTATGCGCGGCTGGCAGGCATTTCCGTCGCTCATCTGTACAACCTGCGTCACCGCCAGCGTTATCGTGAGCGGCTTCTGAACTACACCAGGACGCGACCCACGGCGGTCGTGATCGGCCAACGGCGCAAGCCGCAACCGCAGGGCCAGCCTGGATTTCTGCGTTTGGATACGGTGCATCAGGGCGACCAGCCGGAAGGCGGGGAGAAGGGCGTCTATCACATCAACGCCGTCGATGAAGTCACGCAATGGGAGGTGGCCGGTTCAACGCCGCGCATCTCGGAGGCCTATCTGGAGCCGGTTTTGGAACATATGCTGCGTCAGTTTCCATTTCGCATTTTGGGCTTCCACTCCGACAATGGCAGCGAGTTCATCAACAAAACTGTCGCCCAACTGCTTGAAAAACTGCGCGTCGAACAGACCAAGAGCCGGCCTCGGCAAAGCGGCGACAACGGCCTGGTGGAGACCAAGAACGGCGCCATCATTCGCAAGCACATCGGCTATGGATACATCGACGGCAAACACGCCGATGCCATCAACGACTTCTACTGCGAGCACTTGAATCCATATTTGAACTACCATCGCCCCTGCGCTCAGGCCGATGTCGAGATCGACCAGAAAGGGCGCAAGCATGTAAGTTACAAGCGCTATCAAACCCCGCTGGAAACCCTGTCGTTGCTGGACAAACCAGGACAATACCTGCGTGATGGACTGAGTATGAACGCGCTGAAAAGAGTTGCCGGAGCCATCAGCGATACTGACGCAGCCCGACGAATGCAGCAAGCCAAAGCAAAACTCTTTGAGCGGTTGCGGCTCACCGCGTAGGATCGATGGCCAACCGAGAGGGCCGAGGAAATGGCGGTATGTGTAAAGCCCGGAAAACGGTAGTACGTGTTTTCCGTCCTTCCCACATACCTTGCAAATCGCACCAACAGAGCATCGCGAGATGAGGTTCATGCAGAGCGATTTGCACATTCCCTTCGCCCCGAGGAAGACCTGCTAGGCTGAGTAGAATTCAAAACACGAAAGGACAAAACCCGCTTCGCCCACCCTTCGCTTCCTTCAGGCTCATCTTTGGATTGGAAAAGACTGCTTACTAAAATAAGCACCGCTATTATGTCATGCGGATTGCCCGCCAAAATCGCATCGCTCGCGTTGGCTGCCTCGACTAGAGTCTGTCTTGCCGCCTCCAGATGTCCAGCGCTGAATTGCATTAGCCCCTTGTGACGGCGCACCTCGATTAGCTGCAGTTTGTCTTTCTCATTTGACTGAGGCTGGGCAACGATTGATTCTCGGATCCGAATACTCCGGTCGTAATTTGCATTGGCTCCCGCCGTGTCTCCCAGATTTCCAGATGCCGGATTCCCAAGCCTTTGAGCAAGTATCTGGTAGGTGGAGGCCAGATCCCTCTGAAGGTTGATGTCGTTATCCTTTTCCGCGGCGAGGCTGTCAAGGTATTGAACCGTGCGCTGCAGAATTAATGCACGTACTTCGGTCCCTCCCCGAATGCGATCCAGCGCATCCTGTACCTCTGTCACGTTTGATTTGGCAAGGGCGTGCAAATCGTCAAATCTTCGTTCTGCCCTCTGCTTTTGTTGAATTGCGATACGATACTCGCGCAACAAAGCAAGCCCGGCAGCGAGGACGAGAAGAATAGCTGCTGCAGCGACGGAGACCAAAGCTTTGTGCCGGCTCCAGAATTTTTGTGCCCGGTAGATCCATGTGTCCTTGCGCGCGGTGATGGGAAGGTGCGCCAGGTAGCGGTTCAGATCGGATGCGAATTGTTCCACCGATTGGTAGCGCCGGCAAATGTCGGCAGAAATGGCCTTTGAAAGGACTAGATCCAGGTCATTCCGCAAGGCTTTGCCCCAGCTTGCATACGCTGTCTTTCTTTCCGCCGCTCTTGCTTCTTTCTCTTCCCCCGAGTACCGCTTGATCGCCGCGCTCGCAGACGGCGGTGTCTGGCGACACACCGCATCGAGCACCGCGTATTCAGAGTCGGCATTCACAAGATGCGGCTTCTGGCCGGTCAGAAGCTCATAGAGCATCACACCCAGCGAATAGACGTCACTCGCTGTCCCCACCCGTTCCCCGCGCAACTGTTCGGGACTTGCGTATGTCGGGGTGAAGACTCGCATCTCAGTGCGCGTGAGATTAGGGGCGCTGTTATCGTCGCTTAGTAGTTTCGCGATGCCGAAGTCAAGGAGTTTGGGAGTGCCGTCATCAAGAACGAGGACGTTTGCGGGCTTGAGATCCCGGTGAACGATCAAGTTTTGATGGGCGTACTGCACAGCTCCGCAGACCTTGAGGAACAGTTCAATGCGCTGTCGAATGGCAAGGTGATGCACGTTGCAGTATTCATCGATGCGCA
>Ga0364901_10159_pt1 | contig 26787 bp, 24 predicted proteins | sample ExccelJu500002D4_FD_206968 | JGI IMG/M metagenome (GOLD analysis project Ga0364901, IMG submission 206968) | Enriched cells from Trout Bog Lake Hypolimnion, Wisconsin, USA - BchlTB.July09.5000.02.D4 | ecosystem: Environmental > Aquatic > Freshwater > Lake > Hypolimnion/Profundal zone | place: USA...
TGCTGAACTTACGCTCTGCGCTTTCTCGAATTCAGTCAGAGGCGCAGACACAATCAACGCTGGCCATCAGTTTACGTAGCGAGCGCGATCAAGTGCTACAAAATGCCATTCGACTAGAAGCAGAATTGGACTCTGAGCGCAAACAAGGTCTAGGCAGAATTGAATCCCTAAACGAAGCCAAGGAAGCACTCACTAGCCAGTTTAAGAATTTGGCCAATGAAATTCTGGAAGATAAATCTAAGCGTTTTACCGAGCAAAATGCCGCTAGCTTAGATGCATTGCTTAAGCCTCTACAAACCAAGCTTTCTGAATTTAAAGAGCAAGTCAGCAACTCTTATGGAAATGAAGCACGCGAACGTTTTGCCCTGAAGAGTGAAATTGAGCGATTAGCTAATCTGAACTTACGCATGTCTGATGAGACACGCTCACTCACTCAAGCACTTAAGGGTGACTCTAAAGTACAGGGTAACTGGGGTGAGTTAGTTCTTGAATCAATCCTAGAATCCTCTGGATTACGTAAGGGAGAAGAGTATCTCGTTCAAGATAGTCATACACTAACAGACGGCTCTCGCTTACAGCCAGATGTTGTAGTAAAGCTTCCTGAAGGCAGAAGCCTCGTGGTAGACAGCAAAGTTTCCATCACCGCCTATGCAAGGCATGCAGAAACAACTGACCCTCTAATTGCTGAACGTGAGCTAGCCGCTCATATTCAGTCGTTGCGTCAACATATCCAAGGACTTTCCAGCAAGAACTACAGCTCGCTCTACGGAATAGGCTCAGTTGATTTCGTATTGATGTTTGTTCCGATAGAGCCAGCGTTTTTATTGGCACTTAAGACAGCACCAAACTTATACCAAGAAGCCTTGGCAAAGAATATTGTTTTAGTCTGCCCAAGCACGCTAATGGCCACACTTCGTACAGTTGCGCACTTATGGAGACAAGATCACCAAAACCGTAATGCATTGGAGATTGCCAAACAATGTGGCACTCTCTACGATAAATTTGTGGGTTTTGTCGATGATCTCGAAAAATTAGGTCAGCGCCTAGATCAAGCCCAAGGCAGTTATCACGATGCTTTCAATAAACTGAAATCAGGCAAAGGCAACTTGATCCGCACAGCTGAAAAAGTACGCGAACTTGGGGTTAAGCCCAGTAAAAATTTATCAGCTCCGCTACTTGAGTCTTCTAACGAAGATTAGAGTTAACTTACTTTTTCTCAAGAAATTACGCTGATTTACGAGTGCTTACTGGATATTCACTTGAGCAATTTGACCCTGTACCAAGCCAATTGCTTGATCAGCAGTTTTTTCTGCAGCCACTAAAGCATCTTTAATTGCGGCACGGAGCTGTTCAAAACCTTGCAATGCGCTGCTATTAATAGTTTTCAGGGAAGTGATAAGCACATCTGAACCAGCGGGAGCATTGGCTGCTACGGTATTCATACAGTCCTGTACGCTGTCTTGCAATTGATTCAGGCTTGCATCCACAATATTTGTAAACTCCTTGCCGCCATCACGCAATACTTTGGTAACTTTGCGCTGATAAATGACCGCTTGCCTGCTAGTGGCCTGTAATACATCAGTACCAAGGAGTTCAGCCACCTGTTTTGAATCTTTAGCTATCAAGATTTGCTGGATGCCGTCTTGAGCATTAACTAATAGATCTTTAGAAGCAGCGTAGTTCAATTGAGCTAATTTCTGCGCATTTTCCAAAGCGGCTTCGCTCAAAGAAAAAATGGCCTCAAGCCCTTTGCCATGAATTTGGGACAATTTAGCTGTTACTTGTTCTTGGCTCATCTATTTCTCCAGTAATGAAGTGGTACAACGTTTAATTAAGCGCATTTAAGGAAGATTTAATTACCTTAAATATTGCACTGCACCATTAAACTCTAACTGAAGCAATATGACAAATCAAGAATATTTTATTGCCATGCAGCAATTACTGTTTAATAAAGAATTTAATTGAATATTATCAATAACTTAGCAGAGATAAAAGTTAAAAAATCCTATCGAAAAGTGGCTATGGCTGCATGCTTTGGCACATTTTTAGAATGGTATGACTTCCTGACTTTTGCCACCCTGGCGGTGGTATTTGGGCCTTTATTCTTTCCTTCTAATGACCCCAATTCAGGATTATTAGCCAGTCTTGCTACATTTGGTGTTGGCATGGTGGTCAGGCCAATAGGAGCAGCCATCTTTGGCAGCGTGGGCGATCGAATAGGACGTAAGCCTGTTTTTATAATAACCATTATGTTGATGGGCATTGCCACAGTATGTGTTGGCTTGCTACCTACCTATGCGCAGATCGGCATATGGGCACCCATCTTATTAGTAAGCCTAAGGCTTTTACAAGGTCTCTCAGCTGGTGGAGAAATTGGAGGAGGTGCTGTTTATTTAACTGAGCATGCGGGTGAAGAAAATCGCGGGTTTAAAACCAGCTTTTTGCAGTTAATGGGGCCGCTAGGTATCTTAGCCTCGACTATGCAAATTGCACTTCTACAAAACTGGCTTACGCCAGAAGAGTTCATGTCTTGGGGCTGGCGCGTACCATTTTGGATTTCATTCATACTTCTAGCACTTGGATTTAAAGCCCGATTGGCTTTAGAAGAAACGCCGATCTTTCTGGAGCTGAACAAAACCTCCGCCCGGGCTAAAAATCCACTACGCGAAAACTTTAAAGATCCTGAAACAAGAAAAAGAATGTTTCTTCTTTTTTTCTGCATATCAGCAGGAGGCGCAATTCTCTTTTTCTGTGTTCAAGTCTATGCAACCATCTTTCTGAAGACTTCTATAAAACTACCCCCGCAACTAGTCAATCAATTAAGCGTATTCGCAACACTTGTTTTACTACCTCTGACTATATTTTCAGGCTGGATATCTGATAAGGTGGGTAGAAAGCCAGTCATCCTCACCGGGCTAGCTTTGGGAGCGACATTAACATTACCGGCATTTCATCTAATGCGGGTCATCGGTACTGAATACCTACTACACACAAACACTAGAATCGAACTTCTTGCTATTGGTGGTATTTTATTTGGGTTATCAGCAATATTAGGATTAGTAGTGGGGCCTCAAACCGCAATGCTTGCAGAACTTTTTCCCGCAAGATCGAGGAATAGTGCGGCCACACTTCCGCACAACTTAGCAGCAGGCTGGATCGGGGGACTACTACCCTTAATTGTGACCTGGTTAAATCAAGAATTAAGAAGTGATGTTGCTGGACTTTGGTACCCGACCATTTTTCTAGCTCTTGGAGCGATTGTTGCACTGCTCTATCTGCCAGAAACACGTCATGTAAAGCTCGATACATAAGCAATAATATTTATCGCTTACAAATTAAATTCCTCTTATTGATAGACGCTCTCAGGAGGTGACCCATGTTGATATCTCTCATAGATATATTCATATGCTGACTCCAAACTTTGAGTAAAGGATTTTGTATTAAATAACGGAGCTGTTAATCTCCTATTTTTTAACTTATCCTTAATCTCCATCAGCTTAGTAGGATCATTTGCCAATCTAATCGCAAGAGATTCATAATCACTTTGCGATGATGCAATCAACTCCGGCATATCCAGCGCATTAAGCAGGCTAGCACCCAGTCTGGATGAAAAACTAGAGCCCATAAAAGTTATCACCGGTAGATCAGCCCACAGCGCGTCACTAGCCGTGGTTCCCGCGTTATAGGGAGAGGTGTCTAAAAATAAATCAGCCACTCGATAACGCGCCAAATATTCCGCGTAAGGTAGAACGCCTCCAAATATAAGGCGACCTTCATTTAAGCCCTTGAGTTTCATTCTTTGGATAAGATTATTTTTTGCGCGATCATTTTCGACATACAAAAATAAAACGCTTTCTGGAACAGCCTCTAGTATTCTCATCCAAGAATCGAAAATATCTGGAGTGATCTTAAATGCAGCATTGAAGCAACAAAAAACGAATCCTTTTCTTGGTAGGCCTAGTTCTTCTTTCGTGAATACCTTATCTGAAATTTTTCTTTTATCATCATTTGCTTGATAGCTTGGCAAATAAATAATTTTTTCTGAATAACAATTTTGCAATTCATTTGGAATGATTGTCTTATCAGCAATGATGTAATCCATATAAGATGCCGACAGGGTACTAAGATAGCCAAGATATCCAATTTGGATCGGTGCCGCTCTATACGCAAAAATACTAGGTCTTGCGCCCGAGGTTAACCCACATAAATCTATCGCAATGTCTATTTTAAGTTCTCTGGAAAGTTGAGCCACCTCTAAATCACTTTTTAAAGATATATCTATTAGCTGGTCGAATTGGGGCGCCAATCTCGCACGCATTTCATCCATCACTTGGGTGCCCATAGAGAAACCGATTAACTCAAATTTATCTTTATTGTGCGACTCAAATACCCCTGCTAAAAGGTATGAAACGGGGTGATTACGAAAATCTGGGGAGTAATAGCCAATCCGAATCTTGTCATGCCGAACTGGCAAGGGAAACGCTCCTAAATCAGATTTTGAAGGGTTTGATGTTTCAATATATTCTTGCGTAACTTTTCTTATCAAATATGGGTCGTCGCAAATAGAAAGCAGGCAAAAAGGAAGAAATTTGAAAAGATTGTTATTCTGATTGAGGTTATGAAGGTTGCTAATCAGATCCTCCATTCCAGCCCATTCACATAACTGCATCTTGCAATTAATGTAAGAACTTAGAATCAAGCCACTGTTATCGCCATATTTCATGGCTCTTTCATACGCCACTAAAGCGCTTTCTAGTAGCTTCAATTTAAGCAGGGCATTCCCAAGGTTACTGTATGCCTGAGCATAATTTGGCTGCAAACTAATGGCCTTTTCAAAACTTTTTATTGCTACCTCAGGCTGATTTAAGTCTTGATATAGATTGCCAATGTTGTTGTAGGCTTCAGCATAATTTGGCTGCAAACTAATAGCCTTTTCAAAGCTCTTTAACGCTGCCTCAGGCTTATTCAGTTCTTTTAGTAGATTGCCTTTATTACTATGGGCCAGCCAATTTTTGGAATCCAATTTGAGAGACTTCTCTATAAAATCCAAGGCCGCTTCTGGCTCCCTCTTAAAGGCAAATGTTACGCCCAACAACCGAAATACTTCGGAATTTTTAGAATCTAATTTTTGAGCCTGCTTCAGTAGTCTTTCAGCACTGGTTAAATCGCTCTTTTGAATATATTCCGAGGCCAAACCTATTAGATAAGCAATCTGTGCATTCATTGGATGATTGTAATATTTAGATGGGCTGGGAATTAAAAATAGATTGAAGACTTGCAAGGTAAACTTCTTAATTCACAACCTTCACAACCTCAGATTGACTCACACAAAATACAGACCCGATATAGACGGACTACGGGCGATTGCGATTATTTCCGTGGTTCTATTCCACGGCTTCCCGGATATTTTTCCGGGCGGCTTTATTGGCGTTGATATTTTCTTTGTAATCTCGGGATATTTAATCTCATCAATTATCCTAAATGGCCTCAATCAGGGCAACTTCAGTTTCAAAGAGTTTTACGCTAAACGAGTGAAGAGGATCTTTCCGGCGTTTATTACAACTCTTTTTGTGGTACTTGCGGCTGCTTGGTTCACTCTACTCTCAGATGATTATCAGTCACTTGGGAATCACACATGGCGCGGGGGTGTATTTATTTCCAACTTTTTGCTGTGGAGAGAAAGTGGATATTTTGACACCGCTGCAGAAACCAAGCCACTACTTCACCTTTGGTCCCTAAGTATTGAAGAGCAATTTTATCTAATCTGGCCGATTAGTGTTTGGCTCATATGGCGCCTCAAAAAATCCTGGCTACTTCCTGTTACAGCAATCATTTTTACGATTAGCTTTGCATTCAATGTTTTTCTTATTGATAAAGAATCGATTGCCGTTTTCTATAATCCACTTACCCGCTTTTGGGAGCTTTTAGTTGGCACTCTTCTTGCATATTATGTAACCCTTAATAACATATCGCCCAATCAGTCGAGGTCTTTGAATAAACATACTCCCTCCCTCATAGGAGTGCTACTGTTATTAATCAGCCTAGCAGTAGTAAATAAAGCAAGAAGTTTTCCTGGTTGGTGGGCCCTCCTGCCGACACTAGGAGCCAGTCTCCTAATATTTTCCAGCCCTCAAGCCTTGGTAAATAGAATTATTCTCTCCAACCGCTTGCTTATTTGGGTTGGCTTAATTAGCTTCCCTTTATACCTATGGCACTGGCCTTTATTTGCCTTTGCTCATGTTTTTTATGGCCCAAAACCGCCCGCCATTGTTTTGCTATCTTTAATAGTTGTATCCATAATCCTTGCTTGGGGCACTTATCAATTTATTGAAAAGCCTATTCGCCATGGAAATCAAAATCCTTTAGTAACAAAGAGGTTAGCAGTAGGCTTAGTCCTTGTTAGTATTGCAGGACTAACCATCTTTAAGCTCGATGGAATCTCATCTCGCTTCAATTCGCATGAGCAATCTATTTCCAGCCTTCAATGGAAGGCCTCATACAACAATACTGATGCATGCAAGGCTCGCTACCCAAGCGAGCAGTACTGCCTACTTAGCAATGATGATAAAAATCCGACGGCAGCGATTATTGGAGATTCGCATGCTAATCATTTTTTCTGGGGCTTAAGTGAATTTTACAAAGCTAAAGGTGGAAATCTTATTAATATGGGTTATGGGGCCTGCGGCCCTTTTATGGGGATAGATCGATCCGAAATTGGGCCTAACGGTTATCTGAATTGCTATAAAAAAATGAAACCTATCTTTAATGCAATCGAGCAAGATAAAAATATTAAAACTGTAATTTTGGCCTTTCACCATGATGAATACTTTTATCCAAATGCCAAGCTTGTTGATATAAGCGGGGAACTCAGTAATATCGCCCAAGAAGATTTACTGCTAACATCCCTCAAAAAAACAATTCGTACGCTATCAAACTCTGGCAAGGAAGTTGTCTTGATATATGACCTACCAAATCTATATGTTGATACGGGAACGCATCTAAAAAAATGTTTTTATGAAAACTTACTTCATATTAATACTGGATGCAACCAAGAAGAAATACAGTTCCATGACGATCTTATTAAGTACAAGGCAATTGTGGAGCAGTTGAAAAAAGAGACCGAAGTAAAAGTCTTTGATACGCAAAAATATATATCAGGAAATTTTCCAATCAATGCGCAAAACGAATGGACCTATAGAGACTACCAGCATCTAACAATGAAAGGTTCACTGTTTTTTGCAGATAAATATAAATGGTGATTACTGGGGAATAAGAGCAGTGGTGGCGCCCATTGGCCGACCCAAACAGGTCTTTTTCTGGTCAATTTAAATACGAAGTGTAAATTTGATTAACCTGTAGCAGCTAGGGATATTTGAGAATTCAAAGCCTCTAGAGCACCAAGTCAAAGGATGCGAGTATTGCTGACCCATTAGACTTCAATTAATAACTAATCCCATAGTAAAAATACCATCATGTAAATCAATCTAAAAGATGGCAACAAGCTTATTAACAGCAGCTTCCCAAGTAAAATTATTTCCAATAAATTGCTGTGCATAGTTATTGTTTAGACCACTTGCTTTGCCCTCAATGAGAATTGAAAGTTGCTCTATCAAACTATCGAGCGAAGGCTCTAAGAAAGTTCCCTTATCATTTTTTATTAAGGTGCTTTCAATTTGCAGGGCGAATGATTCATGAAAATAGTCATCTGTTGAACCACCCTTGGTTATTATTATTGGCGTTCCACTTGCAGCTGCCTCTAGAGGGGTCAAATTAAAGCCCTCAGCCCTATATGGAGATACATAACAATTAGCTGCTCCATACAACCCGTTTAACTGACTTTGGGTTAAGTTATCCGACATAGAGATAATTGCTTGAGAAATACCTTCAGATACTAGTTTTGGGCTCTGACTATAAAGGTTACTTAATAAATCACGTATTCGAATATTGTATAAATTACTAGAGTCTTTTAGGATAAGTTTTATTTGAGGGTATTTTGCTTTCAGTATTGCAAACGCAATTATTAAAATATCAACACCCTTATTAGCAGTCATGGAGCCTAAAGATAAAATCAAAAATTCTTCATCCGAAACCTTTAGAGCATCTCTAAACTGCTTCCGCCTTAATTGAGAGATGGGCTTATAAATTTTTTGATTAATACCGTGCGGTATAACTGCAACCCTAGACTCCTCAAACCCAGCATTTAAGAAACCAACTCTTGACCAATTAGAGGGCGTAACTACTGTAAGGGTGGAATTATTAATACCCTCCCTCAAGCCATCCTTCCAAATATATGCATCAATATGCTGAAACTCGGACGTACCAAATACAAATAATTTTTCACTGTTAGCTGGATAAAATCTATAAGGAAAACTAATTCTATAAGTCACATCACAAGATTGCATTGTATTTGCAGACTGTATTGAAGAAATTATTTCCTTATCACTCTCTTCAAATCCTGAGTCATTGTCAATAGGATTCCATTTTTCATTATAAAAAGGAAGATCTAAATGCTGTAAATCTAAATCCATCCTCTTCATTTCTAGTAGCTGGTATTGATTTACCATTGCATAGGAATGATTAATCCCTCGCCAGCCTTCGATAAGAATTTTCTTTTTTTTCATTCAAGGATGATATTTATAAAATACTAGAATTTACGGCTAGTCGTCTAACTATCTTTAGACTATTCGATATTCGACTGCGCTTACTACAATAACTGGCATCTACCATTTTAAAAGAAGGTTCTAAGGAATGTATATGTGATCAACCTGTAAATCCGCCTCATATCTCTCGTACATCTTAATATAGGCAGATTCAAGATTTTTAGCGAATAGAGGAGTATCAAATAGCGCTGTCGTAAAACGGTTTTTTTTCAAATTCTCCCTAATCGCCCCCAACCCCTCCGGGTGAGTTGCTAAATCAATTGCCAAAGCCTCATACTCCGCCCATGTTGTTGTTACAAGTTCTGGTAAACCAATGGATCTTAATAGACTAGAAGCCACACGGCTAGCGAAGGATTCTCCTTTTAACGTAAGGACGGGGACGCCCACCTTTAAAGAGTCAACGGCGGTAGTGTGTGCATTGTATGGATGGGTATCTAAAAACAAGTCTGCAAGAGCGTATCTCGCTAAATGGTCCGCCATCGATTCGACTCGTTTAGCAAAAATAATCCTACTAGGATCGATACCCCGCATCTCAAATTCAGCTGTTATGTTAACTCTGAAGTGCTTATTATTCTCAGAAATCCACAAAACACTCTTATCTACCTCTAATAAAATTCTTGTCCAACTATCTAGTAGTTGCGGATTAAATTTAAATTCACTGTTAAAGCAACAGAAAATAAAAGCATTTTCAGGTAGCCCACACTCCTCTCTGGTAAATATTCTAGAGGAAGCAACCCTCTTAGAGTCATCAACCATATATGTATCGGGCAGATATACTACTTTTTCAATGTAAAACTGCTGACTCGACTTTGGAATGATCGTCCTATCAGCAACGATGTAATCAATAAATTGAGCGCCAATCGTCCCAGGATAACCCAGCCAATTTACCTGAATAGGCGCGGCACGATAAGAAAAAATTCCAGTTCTAGAGTATTGCGTTGGGCCAGATAAATCAATTGCTATATCAATTTCGAACTCCCTTGCCAATTCAGCAATTTCTAGATCTGACATATTTTGGACATCCACAAATCTATCGAAACCTTTTCTTAGGCGATAACTCATTTCATCGCCATCGGGAGCTTTATGCAATGAAAAAGCAAATACTTCAAACCTATCTCTATCATGAATTTCAAACAATTCAGAGGTTAAAAAAGCTACCGGATGATTTCGAAAATCAGCCGAAAAATAACCAATGCGAATTTTTTCTTTTTTGTACCGCTTAGCAATAGCTCCTAAAGCGGGATTAAATGGATATTTATCTTGAGCATAAATCTCAGAAGATTTTTTTTGAAGGAAAGCATTGTCCGTCAAAGGTAGAGCAGCAAAGGGAGTTGTAATTTTCTCGTTTGCCAACACCTTATTGATGATATTTTGCTGATAACCTGCGTAACCCGACAAGCTACATATTTTCATCTTTGCGTGAACTAAGTGACTATAAAACCAATCAATATTGGATTTTAGACTTAACGCCTTCTCGTAATCAGAAACTACCTCATCATAATGCTTCAGTTCATATAAGGTCACCCCCTTGTTAATCCATAACTGATAATAATCAGGCTTCAGGGCTACTGCTTTTTCATGCGCGCTCAGAGCCTCCTCGTACCGCTTAAGTTCAAATAGGGTCAAGCCCTTATTGGACCAGGCCTCTGCATAATCAGGCTTCAGGGCTACTGCTTTTTCATGCGCGCTCAGAGCCTCCTCGTACCGCTTAAGTTCAAATAGGGTCAAGCCCTTATTGGACCAGGCCTCTGCATAATCAGGCCTGAGAATTAATGCATTTTCATGAGAACTCAGAGCCTCCTCATACCGCTTGAGTTTAGTGAATGCCTTGCCTTTATTGGACCAAGCCTCTGCATAATCAGGCCTCAGAATTAATGCTTTATCGTATTGAGTAATCGCTTCATCATAACGTTCGAGCTCACTTAATACATTGCCCTTGTTGGACCAGGCCTCTGCATAATCAGGCCTCAGAATTAATGCTTTATCGTATTGAGTAATGGCTTCATCATAACGTTCGAGCTCACTTAATACATTGCCCTTGTTGGACCAGGCCTCTGCATAGGTTGGATCTATCTTAATTGATTTATCGTATGCATCAAGCGCCTTGTTGTACTCCTTTAGTTCAAGAAAAATATTTCCTAAATTACTCAAAGTTAATGGGTTTTTTGGAAGAAATTTGAGGGATGCATTTAAATAATTTAAAGCCTCGGGATAATGCTGCTGCTGAGCAGAAATGACCCCAAGAAGTCTTAGGGCGTGTGGATTATTGGGCTGTAATCTTATCGCTTGTTTTAAATACAATTCTGCCGATGCTAAGTTTGAGTTTCTTAGAGATTCAAGTGATTTATTTAGAAGAAAAGCGATTTGAGGGTTCATAAGCAAATACTACTTTAATAGACTTTTAGGTATCAAAAAGATGGGTATTGGGCTGGTATGTTTTATTTTTTAATTTATTATTTTTATTAGAGTTTCCGCAGCAGTCCGATCTGACCCAATTACCATTTATGAGATATGTAAAACATAGCCCATGGCAAGGTCATCCGTGATAACAACCTACATGAGAATACCAACGGGGAAATCTGGGTGGCAGAAAGTGGTCTAGCGTCCTCCAAATTATTAAATAACAAACTTGAATGATAAAAAGCTAGGGCTTATTTCAAGCCCCACTGAGGAGCAGAAAACGTGGTGACACTTTTTAAAATAAATAATGAACGGTGACCTGAGCTAGGGGAAAAAACAAATCAAAGCATCACAAAAACCTTCTTCAATAAAGTTAATATACAGAAAAAGGAGCTAACAAGAGCTTGGTTTTAAAACTTATGGCGGAATCGAATCTTTTTATAATTTTAAGCATTGAAAGCTAATGCCCACTTTCTGATTTCAGGTCTATCTGCTAAGCACTTAGAAATAACTTCTGATAATTTGTCAGCACAAATGAAAAAAGCTCACTAGCAATTGAGTAGTGAGCTTTATGTATTTTGGTGCCCCTTGTCCGACTCGAACAGACCACCTACTGATTACAAATCAGTTGCTCTACCAGATGAGCTAAAGGGGCAACGACTAATATTTTAGCCTATTTCACAATCGTCAGGCTAGGTCTTCCAGTTTTTGGCTTTTCATCCACCTCTGGCGCTTCATTTTTACCTTGTTCAGCAGCTTGAGTGGCATCGAAAGGGAAGGACATTCCTTGACCATTTTCTCTGGCATAGATGGCCAAAACATGAGAAACGGGTACCAAAATCTTGCGTGGAACTCCACCGAATCTAGCCTGAAAGCTAATCCAGTCATTTTCCATTTGAAGCTGATGACAGGCCTCTAGTGAGAGATTTAGGACAATCTCATCATTCTTTACAAATTCCATAGGCACTTCAACACTGGAATCAACAAAGACGGCCATAAAAGGCGTAAAACCAAAATCCGTGCACCATTGATGTAGGGCACGGATTAGGTAGGGTTTATTACTTGGTACGTCAGACATACTAGAGATCATGCTGTCTGGGTAATGAACCGCTTAGCGGCGCATTACCTTTTCAGAAGGAGTTAGTGCCTCGATATACGCCGGCCTACTGAAAATACGCTCAGCGTATTTCAAGAGAGCAGCTGCATTACGGGAAAGATCAATCCCATAATGCTCAAGACGCCACAACAATGGAGCAATAGCCACATCAAGCATCGAGAACTCATCGCCTAACATGTACTTATTCTTCACAAAAATTGGCGCAAGCTGAGTTAAACGATCACGAATAGCTAAACGCGCTTTTTCATGGGTCTTCTCTGCAGCTTTGCCTTTTTCATTTTCCAAAGCAGCTACGTGTACAAAGAGCTCTTTCTCAAAATTGAAGAGGAAGAGGCGTGCGCGTGCGCGTGCAACTGGATCGGGCGGCATCAACTGTGGATGAGGGAAACGCTCATCAATATATTCATTGATGATGTTTGACTCATACAAAATTAAATCACGCTCAACCAAGATTGGAACTTGTCCATAAGGGTTCATCACCGAGATATCTTCTGGTTTATTAAACAAGTCGACATCGCGAATTTCAAAATCCATGCCTTTTTCGAAAAGCACCAAACGGCAGCGTTGCGAGAATGGGCAATTAGTACCCGAGTACAACACCATCATAAATTTATTTCCTTAATCAATACTACAAATTACCGCTTTAAATCAAGTTACCCAATTGAGACTTAATTCGACTCAATTAGTGAATATCTTTCCAGTAAGACTTATTTAGACGCCAAGCCAGTAAGGTAAAGATTGCCAAAAAGATCAACACGATAACGCCAAGGCGTTTACGCTCTAATTGAACTGGCTCAGCCATCCAAGACAAAAAGGCAACCAAGTCAGCCATATTATCGTCGTACTCCTGTGGCTTCATCGTGCCTGGAGTTAACTGCTCGAAGCCAACAAATACTTTTTCAGTCCGGCCTTCTTCGTGGGGATCGTTACGCTCTTCAAACTTTGCGGCACGTTCACCTTGTAATTGCCATAAAACATGAGGCATCCCGACATGCGGATAAACCATATTATTCCAACCTGTTTGCGTAGTGTCATCTTTGTAGAAAGTACGCAAATAGGTATAGAGCCAATCAGTACCGCGCGCGCGGGCTTCTACAGATAAATCTGGAGGATTCTTACCAAAAAACGCCTTACCCTCTTTTGGCGTCATCGAGATAGTCATCAGATCGCCAACCTTGGCATCATTCAAGATCAAGTTATCTTTGATTTCTTGATCAGTCAAACCAATGTCGCGCAAACGGTTGTAACGCATGCTTGAAGCAGCATGGCAATTCAAGCAATAGTTAACAAATAACTTGGCGCCATTTTGCAAAGAAGCATTATTACTAACGCGATTAGGCGCAGCTTCTAACGGAAAACCACCTTCGTTAGCGTTGGCATTAACACCAAAACCCAGGGCGGCAACCAAAATCGTAGTCTGGCAGACGCCCATCAAAGTTTGCAGAATTCGTTTCATACTAGTTCCTAGTTTTTCTTTGAATTAATGGGACTTAAAAGTAACGCGCGTTGGAACTGGCTTGAACGTGCCAAGCTTGCTCCAGAAAGGCATTCCCAAGAAAAAGCCCAGATAGTAAATGGTGCAAATCTGAGAAATCTTTTCAAATACTGGTGATGGTGGCTGAATACCCAAGTAACCTAAAATCACGAAACTCACCACAAATACTCCATAAATATATTTATGGAACTGTGGACGATAGCGAATAGATTTCACTGGTGACTTATCAAGCCATGGCAAGAAGAACATGATCACTACAGAACCGCCCATGATCACAACACCCCAGAATTTAGCATCAAACAAGTAAAAACCACCTGCCAGCACTAGCGCGATTCCAACGCATGCGCCCTTGATTCTGATGTCTTTCGCAGTTTTGGCAAACATCGCCAAAATTACTGCCAAGAAAATCCATAAAGGCAACAAGAAGTTCGTCGTAGTTGCCCGCAACATTGAGTAGAAAGGCGTGAAGTACCAGACTGGTGCAATGTGTGGAGGCGTTTGGAATGGATTTGCTGGAACGAAGTTGTTCGCCTCAAGGAAATAACCACCCATCTCTGGAGCAAAGAACACAATTAAGGCAAAAACCATTAAAAACACACCTAAACCGAATACATCATGCACGGTGTAGTAAGGGTGGAATGGAATGCCGTCAACTGGGTGACCTTGTGCATCAAGGTTATCTTTGATTTCTATGCCATCTGGATTATTTGAGCCAACTTCATGCAAAGCAATAATGTGGGCCGCAACTAAACCGATTAATACTAATGGAATAGCAATAACGTGAAATGCAAAGAAACGGTTGAGGGTAGCGTCACCCACAACATAATCACCACGCAACCATAAAGAAAGATCTGGGCCAATCAAAGGGATGGCAGAGAATAAATTCACAATTACTTGAGCGCCCCAGTAGGACATTTGACCCCACGGGAGCAAATAACCAAAGAAGGCTTCGCCCATCAAGCACAAGAAAATCGCACAACCAAATACCCAAATTAACTCACGTGGCTTGCGATATGAACCATAGATCAAACCACGGAACATGTGCAAATAAACAACCACGAAGAACATCGAAGCGCCAGTAGAGTGAAGGTAACGAATTACCCAGCCCCATGGAACTTCACGCATGATGTATTCAACAGAGTCGAAAGCCTTAGCAGCGTCAGGCTTGTAGTTCATTACCAAGAAAATGCCTGTGATGATCTGCAAAGCCAATACAACAATCGCTAAAGAACCAAAAAAGTACCAAAAATTGAGATTTTTAGGTGCGTAATACTCGGTTAAATGGGCTTTAATCGATGATGTGAGGGGGAAACGGGAGTCCACCCAAGCCAATAACTTCTGAGCTACAGAGGCGTCTTCTGGGACTTCTTTTTCGTGAAATGCCATTTATCTCTCCTTAGGCCTTCTTATCATCACCAACGAGAATCTTGGTATCGCTCAAGTACATATGTGGCGGTACTTCAAGATTATCTGGGGCTGGTTTATTCTTAAATACACGGCCGGCCATGTCAAACGTAGAACCATGGCATGGGCAAAGGAAGCCACCTGGCCAAGTATTTGGCAAGGACGGCTGAGGGCCCGCCTCAAACCTAGCAGAAGGTGAACAACCTAAATGCGTACAAATGCCTACAACAACGAGGTACTCGGGCTTAATCGAGCGCCATTGGTTTTGAGCATAAGGAGGGGTAAATTGATTTGGATTTCTTAAGGAATCAGGATCAGCCAATTCAGAATCAATCTTAGAAAGTTCAGCCACCTGCTCAGGCGTACGGCGCACTACCCACACAGGCTTACCGCGCCATTCAACCATTCTCATTTCATCTGGCTTCATACCAGCGATATCGATCTCAACAGCTGCTCCAGCGGCTTTGGCGCGCTCAGATGGCTCGAAACTATCTACAAAAGGATAAAGGGCTGCGGCTGCACCTACGCCTCCAACTGCCGAAGTAGCGATCAACCAATTACGGCGATCCTTGTCCATACAGGGCTTATCACTCATTTACAAAATTCCTCGAAAGAAGCATTTATGTGTGGAAATTGCTTAAAGATAGGATTTTAAAGTAAAAAGTAGGGTAAGCAAGAAAGTTATGGGGTTAATTTCGGGTTAATCTCTATCTAAATAAAAAGGAAGGTGTTTATGAGCGTTTTAAAAGAGTTTCGGGACTTTGCGGTTAAAGGCAATGTTATCGATCTGGCAGTGGGTGTCATCATTGGCGGCGCTTTTGGAAAAATCGTCGATTCCTTGGTAAATGACATCGTTATGCCGGTAATTTCAACCCTTTTAGGGGGTCATATTGACTTTACCAACCTATTTATTGTTCTTGGAAAAGTCCCTGAAAACGTCCCATACACCTATGATGCCCTCAAAAAGGCTGGCGTACCCATTTTTGCATATGGTAATTTCATTACTATTTCGATTAACTTTATTTTGCTAGCTTTCGTTATTTTTCAGATGGTCAAGGTAGTTAATAAGGTAAGGATCATGGATGCCCCGCCACCTCCACCAGAGCCTGAGGCTACTGTTTTACTGCGTGAGATTCGCGATAGCTTAAAAAAATAGCCTCCTTTCTTAAAGCGCTTGAATGAGCAATCCCCCAACCAATGAAATTATCGCTAAAACATATGCATTAGTTCAAGGGGGGCAACTCCATTCAGCAATAAAGATACTTAGAGACCTTCTCAAGGAGCAGCCAACAAATCAACAAGCCATTCAGTTAATGGCCTATATCTCAAGTGCTTTGCCAGATAAAGAAGAAGCAATACAACTTCTAAACATATGCCTTCAAGATAACCCGCCTTCTCCCGTTTTCCTCTACGAGCTGGGCTCCATTTATTTAAATCTTGGAAAATATACACAAGCAATAGACGCCTTAAATCAAGCGCTTCAAAAGCATCCAGACTATTTTGAGGCACTTCATGATTTGGGGGCAGCCCTAGCTCTTGCAGGTCGAAAAGAAGAAGCCTTTGAAAAGCTTCTTTTGGCGGCAAAAATTAATAGTCAGTCGGCGGACCTGTTTTACAACCTAGGCAGACTCTGCGATGAACAGTTTGAATATAAAGAAGCTATTGGCTTTTATCAAGATGCTCTTCGCGTTAATTCTTCCTATACAGAGGCCTGGGTAAACCTAGCTATTGATCTGGCAGCTTTTAAAAAATATGCAGATGCCTTAAATTGCTTTGAAAAAGCTTATGCACTAAATCCCAATCTCGATTTCTTATATGGTGACTGTGTTTTTATAAGAATGCGTATGTGTGAATGGCAGAAAAATTTTGCAGACTTAAGTGAATTAACCAAAAAAATCAGTAATGGGGAAAAAGTAATTTCTCCGTTTCCATTAATGGCGCTAATAGATTCTCCATCACTGATTCAAAAGGCAGCAAAAATTTATGCAGAATCTAAATACCCACAAGATTCATTGCTCGGACCAATCAATCAAAATAACAATCAAAAAATTCGTATAGCCTATTTCTCAGCAGATTTTCATGAGCACCCCGTCTCTTACCTTACTGCCGAACTTTTTGAGCTACACGACAGAAATTGTTTTGAAGTTTATGCATTTTCTTTTGGCAAAAATACCAATGATGCAATGCGTAAAAGACTTGAAAATGCTTTTGATCATTTTATAGACGTAGTAGATAAAACCCCGTTTGAAATTTGCTCTTTAGCACGTGAAGCAAAAATAGACATTGCTATAGACCTTACTGGATATACAGAAAATGCTCGCACCGAAATATTTGCAATAAGGGCGGCCCCTATACAAATAAGTTACATAGGATTTTTGGGCACCATGGGTGTTCAGTATATGGATTATTTGATTGCTGATGAAGTAATCATCCCATCTCATTTAAGGCAGTTTTATTCCGAAGGAATAATCTTTTTACCAAGCTATCAAGCCAATGATTCGAAACGAGTGCCGAGCATAAAAAATTTCACTAAAGCAGAATTTGGAATTAAGGAAGATCAGTTTGTATTTTGCAATCTTAATGACGTTTATAAAATCACTCCATCCATTTTCAGCAGTTGGATGAAAATTTTAAGCTTGTCATCAAATTCCGTTCTCTTACTTTATTCTGAGAACTCCTGGGCTCAGGAGAATCTCATACAACAAGCCATTAAAAAAGGGGTTGATCCAGATAGACTCATTTTTCTAGACCGATTACCGAGAGCAGACTACTTATCTCGCTATCTGATAGCGGATCTATTTTTAGATACCAGCCCATACAATGCCGGCACTACTGCTAGCGATGCATTATGGATGGGCCTGCCTGTGATAACTCTTCAGGGTGATACCTTTTCTAGTAGGGTTGCCTCTAGCCTACTCATAAACCTTGATCTACCAGAACTTATTCATCAGACTATTGAAGGCTATGAAAATCAAGCAATTAATCTAGCAACTCATCCTAAACAATTTCAAGCGCTAAAAAATAAATTGTTACGCAACAAGCTATGCAAACCTTTATTTAATTCCAAGTTATTTATTCAGCATCTCGAAGCCGCTTATAAAAAAGCATATCTACACTACAAAGAAAACCATCCTAATAAGGATATTTTTCCGAAAGATTATTCTTAAGCGCTTTAGCTAATGTTATTAGATGGCGCTTAATTTTTTGTATATCTAGCAATCCATTTAAGAAAACATCGATTGGCGAGGCTTGCAACTTTAGTCAGTCAACCAAGTACATCTAAAAGACAATGAAAAAACCCACTGTGTTTCCACAGTGGGTTAATTTAATACCAAACTAATTTTCAACTAGCCTAAGCTAGCATTAAATTAGAAAGTGTGACGTACGCCAACACCGTAGTTATTCATGTTGCCACTTGATGGGTTACCAGAAGTGCCAGCAATGTTAACGTTTGAAACGTTAGAAGTATTTGCTTGACCATATACAGCGTACAAGTTTGTACGCTTGCTCAACCAGTAGTTAGAACCAATTTGCCATGCTGTCAAGTTAGCTGTTGGCTGACCAGAAGCTGATACAACTGAACCATTACCAGTTACACGACCTAGACCACCAGAAACCCAAGCTTCGATTGTTGGTGTAATAAAGCTACGAACACCAATCTGTTCAGCACTACGCTTGAAGTACTGACCGCTGTTTTGCTCTAAAGAAACTTTACGTGTGATGTACTGAGCATATGCCTTCAAGATACCGAAATCATAAGTACCAGCAACGTAGAATTGGTTGTCTTGAACGTTAGAACCGTTTGTAGAACCTTGACCAGCACCAAAGATAGCTACTGGAGTCTCTGTAGCAACTTGACCGTTAGCAGTTGTATTTGCATACGGGTTCTTAGCTGTCAAGCCCATGTAGTTAGCTGTAACAAACAATTTGTTCCATGTGTAATCCAAGCCTAAGCCCCAACCGTTTTGGTTGTTGATACCACCAGTAACTGTTTGACCACCAGCAGTTGTAACTGTTGTTTGTGTTGAGTTGTTGTTACCCAAGATTGCCATTGCGTGAGCTTGGAAACCAGCATAAGTTTCGCTGTTCAATGTAACCATTTGGTTAGCACGGATTGTGAATGAATCGCCAGCAGCTGTACCGTTAGAAGCTGAATATGCTCCGCCTTTATATGCTGTATAGATGATGTCGCCACCAAAATTGTTTGTATTGCCAGCATCTGTTTTTGCAACAGCGTTGTATACGGTTGTGTACTGTGTGCCAAGAGCAACATCACCCAAACCAGTTTTCTTCAAGCCAACAAAAGACTGACGGTTTTGTGTTACTGATGTGCTAACTGTTTGTGCAGCGTCTGGAGTAAGACCGAGTTCAACAGTGAAGAATGCAGAAGCACCGCCACCTAAATCTTCAACGCCTTTGAAACCCAAACGGTTTGTGGACTCACCACCGTCATAGGCTGCAGTAGTAGTTGTTTTGTTAACAGTAGAACCGTTAGCAACGCGTGAGTTAGCACCACCGATACCGATGTCCATAACACCGTAAACAGTTACGCTTGATTGAGCTTGGGCTGCACCAGCAAATGCTGTAACAGCTGCGATAGCGAATAGCGATTTTTTCATTCTTTAAATCTCCATAAATTGAAAGTAATGCCCGAATAAAACTGGGACCTATGAATTTTGCTTGTTTTGCCCTGCCAGACTGGGGGTCAGGGTATTTAGGAGCTCTTTTTGCTTGTCAAAAGGCAGTTTTTTGGCTTTCTTTGTTGTATCACGGCAACAAGAGCAAGCTTTTCGGGTGTTTTAAGGCCTTAGATGTCAAAATTGTCATATGGCAAGCCGTGAATTCTTAAAAATCCTTCGTTCAGCCCGTTTAGGTGATGTTTCTGCGCAACAGCAATTAGCATCCGCCTATCTTAAGGGCGACTTTAATACCCCCATTCAACCTGCTAATGCCTTGATTTGGCTGGAAAAATCTTACTTTTTCATTAAGAATCAGAAACTTAACGATCAAAGCTCAGGTGATACACAAATTTTGGAGATTCATCAGCAAATCTCCGAAGTGCCGCTATCAACAACCTTCAATTCCGCAGCATTTGCTTTTGGCTGGGATTCTTTTTGGAGAATTGCCGAGGAAAACTCTTCTTTTGTAAGTACTGCTACGAAATGGCAGTTAGCCGACATGTTGTTAAGCCCGCTCAAGAAAGATCTTCAGGCACAGTTAGAGATCTGGGTCTCTAAAAAAGGATTAAGCACTCTTCCACCACATTTAAAGGTGACCGATTTCTTATCCTTAAAGAATGTCGCTAAAAGATATCTTTCAGAACTCGTAGAAACTGACGGCCCCTTCACCACTCAGGCAAAAGAATTATTCATCAAGCTTCAACCAAAAAATGAAGCACTTTCTTCTTTATGGAATGCCTGGATCGTTGATCAAAATGAGGACGCCTTAATACAAGCGGCAGAATTTGGTCTAACCATTGCTAAACTCACTTTAGGTTTGAAGTTAGCGCAATTTGATGAAGCATCCCTTGCAATAAAAGAGGGCGCTAAATCCAATGCCTCTCTTAAGAAAGCAGCTCACTGGCTAGAGTTAGCCGCTAAGGATGGCGACCGGGATGCCTGGTTTGCTTTAGGTGAGATTTATCGTCGCCCCCAGTTCTCTGGATACAACGCTTCCGAAAGCGATCGCTGCTTCGATAGTGCTGCTGATCTGGGTCATGCGCAGGCCCAATTTCGTAAGGGGGCTAATTTATGGCGTAAACGAGAAAAGATTGAAGAGAAGGTGCGTGGCCTACAAGCATCCTATTGGGTATGGCAAGCACACCAACAAGGGGTGCCCGAAGCCGAAGAGCTTCTTGGCAAGATTTTAGAAAATGTTTCTGACCCCAAGAAAAATGATTGGCATCAATTGGCCCTATTTGCCGAGAATGCTTTAAATCACCATGCGGAATACAAGCTTGATCACGAATGGATCTTGATGTGCCATCGCCTGATCATTGCCAATCAATTTAACCTTAGTAAAGCAGAGCTCCTACTTTGTGAAGTTGGTCAACTACAACATGAGCATTGTGTAGTTGTGGATATTCGCTGGGAGCTACCAAAAATTCTGCCAAGACTCATTCAGATTGATAGCATTCAACAGCGACGCTTCTTATTGGCAGCAGGCAAAGCTTTTGCTGGAACAGAATTAGATCAAGAAGGCAACTTACGTCAAAGACGCTATCGCTTTGATCGGGTCACAGCTTGGTTAAATTCCACCTTCTCTAAAGCTCAACCTGAAATTGAGCCAGCTTAATTTCCTGTAGGCTCTTCAGAACTCGCCTCAGCCTCATCAGAAGGCTTGGGAACGTAAAAGCGTGCCACCAATAGGCCAATCTCATAAAGTAAGGCCATAGGTACTGCCAACAAAAGCTGAGAAAGAACATCTGGAGGCGTAACAATGGCCGACACTACAAAAGCGCCCACAATGACATAGGGGCGAATCTCACGTAACTTGGCCAAGGGCACCATACCCATACGCACCAGAACAACTACAACTACTGGTACCTCAAAGGTAATGCCAAATGCCAAGAAAGTAGTCATTGCAAAACTCAAGTAGTTATCAATGTCCGTAGACATTTCAGCACCCAATGGGGCGTTATAGCTAGCCATGAATTTGAAGACCGTGGGAAATACCAAGAAATAAGCAAAGGCCATGCCCACAATGAACAAGGTATAACTGCTAATTACTAGGGGCAAAATCAATTTACGCTCATGCAGATACAAGCCTGGGGCGATAAAAGCCCAGATCTGATACATGACCACTGGTAATGCAATCAAGAAGGCAACCAGCATCGTGACCTTCATGGGAACAAAAAATGATCCTGTAACGTCAGTCACAATCATCTTGCCACCTTTAGGCAGCGCCTCCAACAAAGGTTGAGCAAAAAGGTGAAAAATATCGGGTGCCCAATATACAAGGCATACAAACACCACAATAATCGCCATTGCGGCTTTAATGATTCGATCGCGCAACTCAAATAAATGAGAAAGGAAAGACTCTTGCAGCCCCAAATCTTCTGTTAAGTTATCTTGCGTCATTTACTTTTGATTAGCGCTATGGTGAAAACGCTTCATTCTGGCAGCTCCAGATTGCACGCGGGTACGCATACCAGTTGTGCGCTTAAACCAAGTCGGGCGTGCAGCCCGCTTTACACCCCAGCTATTGCGGCCTTGTCGCAAACTTTTCCGCAAGACCTCATTTTCATCCAAGGCGGGCCTAGTGAAATTGCTTTCAAAAATATCAGCCTGGTCGCTCAAATGGGTGCCTGCCTCTTGGACAGTTGAGTGAATCGTATTCTCTACATCCTTAAAAGCAGCAATACTTTCTTCGCGTAGCTTTTTAAATTCTTCAATCTCCATCTGACGATTGACTTCAGACTTTACGTCCGCCATATAGCGCTGCGCACGCCCAAATAAGTTTCCAGCCATACGCGCTACTTTTGGAAGACGTTCAGGTCCAACGACTACCAAAGCCACTACTGCGATCAACGCAAGTTTTGAAACTCCAAGATCAATCATTGAGGAGGCTTAAATGCAAATGTGGAAATGATTTTTGCTCGATTACTTGCTGATGTCTTTAGCTTGCACATCCACTGTTTTATCTACAGATGCAGTGCTTTGTGGAATTTGCTCAGTAGGTTCTTCAGAGGTTTTCATGCCCTCCTTAAATCCTTTAACAGCACCACCTAAGTCTTGTCCAATATTGCGTAATTTTTTGGTACCAAATACCAACATCACGATAACCAACACAATTAACCAATGCCAAATGCTGAATGAACCCATGTTTCAATCTCCTAGGATTATTTTTTCCAAGGGCGTGGACCGCCCATTACATGCAAGTGCAGGTGATAAACCTCCTGCCCTCCATCTGCCCCGTTATTCACTACCACCCTAAAGCCACCATCTTTTCCAGGACGACAACCCTGCTCTTTAGCTAGACGTGGCGCCAACTCCATCATTCTACCTAGCAAGGGAGCATCTATAGCCCCAGCAGCCTCCAGCATAGCGATATGTTTTTTAGGAATGATCAAAAAATGAATCGGTGCAGCAGGATGAATATCTTTAAAGGCAAAGATTTCCTCATCCTCATAGACCTTTTGAGAAGGAATTAAGCCTTGAGAAATCTTACAAAAGAGGCAATTTGGATCGTGACTCATGCTTTTATCTTCACTTTTTCTTTTTCTCGATTGCTTTATTTGTATTTATTCTTGGATTGATGCATTACCCGCAGCTTTTCTGGCGGCTTTTTCCTCGATACCAGAGGTACCCAAGCGACGCTCTAGCTCTCCAACAACATCCTCAGGACGTAAGCCAAACTGCGATAAAGCGATCAAACAGTGAAACCACAGATCAGCCATCTCGCCAACCAAGAGCTTTTGCTGGTCGGGGGCTAAATTGGAATGACGAGCATCCTTAGCCGCCATCACTGCTTCTGTAGCCTCTTCACCGATTTTCTTCAAAATCCCATCGTCACCCTTGGAAAAGAGCAAGGCTGTATACGAGGCTTTTGGATCTACCTGGCCAGCCTTAAATGCATCGCGGCGTTGGTCAACCACATCAGCCAAATGGGCTAGTGCGGAATCTAAATTATTGTTTACTGAACTAGTCATGAAGCGATTTTATGTCTTTTTATAGACTTATGATCTTTGCAGATCTCTATTTACCTACTTGAGACTCATCAACCCAAGCCGATTGCTCAGAATCCCAGGCCTGGAAAAAACAGCTGTGCTCTCCTGTATGACAAGCAATACCGTCTTTTTGATCTACTAAAAGCAAAATCGTATCCCCATCGCAATCCAAACGAATTTCTTTGATTTTTTGAGTGTGACCGGATTCTTCACCCTTATGCCAAAGCTTTTGACGGGAGCGAGTCCAATAGACAGCCTCACCTAAACGCAAGGTTTGAAGCAAGGCATCACGATTCATCCACGCCATCATCAAAATATCTTTACTTCCCACCTCTTGAGCAATCACTGGAACAAGACCTTGCTCATTCCAAGTAACAGCATCTAACCAGGGTCCAACTTGAAGGGATGGGATAGATTTAAATGTACTCATAGGTGAACTTTACAACCAAAGGCAATTTGAAGGGTTTGTAGATCAGGTTAATCTAGGATCCCACGCATTAACTAGAAACTAAATACGTACCGGGATTCCTTGGCTTGCCATATATTCTTTAGCTTGCTGAACAGTGTATTCACCATAGTGAAAGATACTAGCGGCTAAAACAGCATCTGCATGACCCTTGGTAATCCCTTCTACCAAGTGCTGCAGATTGCCAACTCCACCTGATGCAATGACGGGAACGCTTACCGCTTTACTGACGGCAGCGGTCAATTCCAGATCAAAGCCATCTTTGCTGCCATCACGATTCATACTGGTTAGCAAGATTTCGCCAGCACCACGTTTTGTCACTTCACAGGCCCAAGTAACCACATCCATCCCAGTTGCCGTTCTGCCTCCATGGGTAAAGACTTCCCAATTACCAGCTTCTGTTTTTTTCGCATCAATGGCCACCACAATACATTGCGATCCGTAATACGCAGCCGCATCTGATACCAAATCTGGATTAGCTACTGCCGATGAATTCATACTGACTTTATCGGCACCCGCATTCAGGAGGCGACGAACATCGGCTACTGCACGTACACCGCCACCAACCGTTAGGGGGATAAATACCTGTGAAGCCACATCCTCAATAATGTGCAAGATAAGATCCCGCCCATCAGATGTTGCCGTAATATCTAAAAAGGTGAGTTCGTCAGCACCCTGCAAGTCATAGCGGCGCGCAATCTCTACAGGATCGCCAGCATCGCGCAAACCCACAAAATTGACACCCTTTACCACGCGCCCAGCAGTGACATCAAGACAAGGGATGATGCGTTTAGTTAACAAGCGTTAGACCCAAAATTGCACTAGAGAATGTTCTTAGCGAACTTGAGGGTTAGCTCATCCGCATACTTTTGAGCAGCAGTAAGGTCAAGGTCTCCCGCATAGATAGAGCGACCCGCGATAACACCCATGATGCCCTCGCTCTCAACTTCGCATAAAGCCTCGATATCGTGATTATTGGTTAAACCACCACTCGCAATAATAGGAATGCGCACTGCTTGAGCTAATTTCACGGTAGCTTCTAGGTTGATACCTTTGAGCATGCCATCCCGGCCGATGTCAGTGTAAATAATGGCTTCAACACCGTAATCTTCAAATTTCTTACCCAGATCAATGACTTCATGGCCAGTGATCTTGCTCCAGCCATCTGTCGCTACCTTGCCATCACGAGCATCCAGGCCGACCATAATGTGTCCGGGAAAGGCGCTACAGGCATCTTGTACAAAGCCGGGATTCTTCACGGCAGCCGTACCAATAATGACGGTTTTAATGCCATCATCCAACAATCGCTCGATGGTATCAAGATCGCGAATCCCGCCGCCAAGCTGAACGGGAATTTCATCCCCAACAGCCTTCAGAATCGATTTAATTGCAGCCTCGTTTTTGAGCTTACCTGCAAATGCCCCATTGAGATCCACCAAGTGCAAGCGACGCGCACCTTTACTAATCCAATGCTTAGCCATAGCGCCCGGATCTTCAGAAAAAACCGTGGCTTTATCCATATCACCTTGTTCGAGTCGAACGCAGTGGCCATCTTTTAAGTCAATTGCAGGAATGAGCAGCATAGTGGAACGTTAGAGAGATATTAAGGTTGCCAAGAAACAAAATTTTTATAAAGCCTTAAACCGTATTCTGCACTTTTTTCTGGGTGGAACTGGGTTGCAAAAATATTATCCCTTGCAACAGCAGAGGTAAACCAATCACCATATTCCGTTGAGCCTGCAATATCTTCATTGCGTTGTGGCACAACATAGTAACTATGAACAAAATAAAAACTGGTCAAATCCGGGATTCCATCCCAAAGCGGATGTGCGCGATCTTGCCTTACTTGGTTCCAACCCATATGCGGAACCTTATAAGCCGAGCCATCAGGCTGCAGTTTTCCAGCTAATTCAAATCGACGAACTTCCCCCGGAATTAATCCCAGGCACTTAGTCCAACGTGCGCTTTCGCTTGCGCGAGTCTCCGCACTTTTATCAAACAGCATTTGCTCGCCAACACAAACGCCTAATAGAGGTTTATTTTTTGCTGCATCCAATAAAGCTTCCAGCAATCCCGATTCTTCAAGATGCTTCATGCAATCAGGCATGGCGCCTTGACCAGGAAGTACTACACGCTGCGCCAAAGCAATCTCTTCTGGCTTGCGCGCAATGAGGATATTTGCTTCAGGAGCAACATGATGAAAGGCTTGATATACAGAACGGAGATTTCCCATTCCGTAATCCACAATCGCAATTGTCTGCGTCAACTTTTAGCCTATTTTCCGCTGTCGTCCACCGTGCCACTAAAGCACTAGGAAATTACAGGCTGCCTTTAGTTGAGGGGACCATACCGGAGGCGCGTGGATCAAGTTCTAACGCCATACGCAAAGCGCGCCCAAAAGCCTTAAATACGGTTTCAATTTGATGGTGAGCATTAATGCCACGCAAATTATCAATATGCAAGGTCACGCCCGCATGATTGACGAAACCACGAAAGAACTCAATGCTGAGATCAACATCAAAATCACCTACGCGAGCACGGGTAAAGGGGACATTAAACTCCAAACCTGGGCGGCCG
>Ga0364901_10168_pt1 | contig 25262 bp, 26 predicted proteins | sample ExccelJu500002D4_FD_206968 | JGI IMG/M metagenome (GOLD analysis project Ga0364901, IMG submission 206968) | Enriched cells from Trout Bog Lake Hypolimnion, Wisconsin, USA - BchlTB.July09.5000.02.D4 | ecosystem: Environmental > Aquatic > Freshwater > Lake > Hypolimnion/Profundal zone | place: USA...
GGCGCAGGAACTTTTGAGCCTCTACCGGAAGCTTGTCCCACTCACGAATACCGAAGGTAGTGCCCTGCCAGCCAGAGAAATCCTCATAGATAGGCTCACAACGAGAAACAGACTCTGCGCCACGAGGCAATACATCCAATTTCTGACCATCTAATTGATAGCCAACGCAAAGACGAATGGTCTCTAGGCCGTCAAGAACATCCAATTTGGTAATACACAGGCCGGTTAGACCATTAATCTGGATCGAACGCTTCAAAGCGGCCGCATCGAGCCAACCGGTGCGACGTGGACGGCCGGTAACAGAGCGCAGATTTTTGGAAGGGTTTTGACGAACTCGTCAAAGACTTAACGCCAAAGAATGAGGCATTACTAGCTAAACGTGATCGTTTGCAGTTGGACTTAGATGCCTGGCATAAAGCAAACCCAGGTCCAATTAAAGACATGCCTGCTTATCGCAAGCATTTAAAAGAGATTGGTTATCTTGATGATGTCCCCGGAAAGGTATTGGGCACTACTCAGAATGTGGATGATGAACTAGCGCTACAAGCTGGTCCCCAATTAGTTGTACCCGTATTAAATGCGCGCTATGCGCTCAATGCGGCCAACGCACGTTGGGGGTCTTTGTACGACGCCCTCTATGGCACTGATGTACTCTCTGAGGAAGATGGTGCTACCAAGGCTGGAGCATACAATCCGATTCGTGGTGCTAAGGTGGTTGCCTATGCGCGCAATTTCTTAGATCAAGCAACTCCCTTGGCTAGTGGGTCGCATCGTGATGTTGTGGCCTATACCGTTGATGGCAATAAACTTGCTATTAAATTAAAGGATGGTAGCGTCACAGGTCTAGCCGATGAGAAACAGTTTGTGGGTTATCAAGGTGATGCTACTGCCCCTACATCTGTGCTCCTTCGTAACAATGGCATTCATATTGATATCGAAATTGATAAGAGTAAGACCATTGGCTCAAGCGATCCTGCAGGTGTGAACGATGTAGTACTTGAGGCGGCTTTATCAACGATCTTGGATTTGGAAGATTCGATTGCAGCCGTTGATGGTGATGACAAAGTCCTTGCTTATGAAAACTGGCTGGGGATTTTGAAAGGCACCTTAGTTGAAGAAGTGCAAAAGGCTGGCAAAACCTTTACCCGCTCACTTAATCCTGATCGCAAGTACAAGGCCGCAATTGGAGCAGTGAACGCAAAAGATGGCGTGGTAACTTTGCATGGCCGTTCGCTCTTGTTCCTTCGTAACGTTGGCCATTTGATGACTAACCCTGCCATCATTACTGGGCAAGGCAGAGAGATCTACGAAGGCATCTTGGATGCGGTTGTAACGGTACTGATTGCCTTGTACGACATTAATCGTCCGGCGTCACAGGCCATTGGTAATACTCGCAAAGGTTCCGTCTATATCGTGAAGCCTAAAATGCACAGCCCAGAAGAAGTTGCCTTTGCTGGCGAGCTCTTTGGCCGCGTTGAGAGGCTCCTTGGTCTGCCTGCTGACACAGTCAAGCTTGGCATCATGGATGAAGAGCGTCGTATGAGTGCCAATATCAAAGCGGCGATTGCTGCTGCAGGCGCCCGCGTTGCCTTTATCAATACTGGTTTCTTGGATCGTACTGGCGATGAGATGCATACCGCGATGCATGCTGGTCCAATGATGCGTAAGGGTGATATGAAAACCAGTAAATGGCTCTCAGCTTATGAGCGCCGAAATGTTTTTGCTGGTTTAGATTGCGGATTACGTGGCCGCGCACAAATCGGTAAAGGTATGTGGGCTATGCCAGACCTAATGAAAGCGATGCTTGAGCAAAAAATCGTACATCCTAAGGCTGGCGCTAATACTGCATGGGTACCATCTCCAACAGCTGCTACTTTGCATGCGCTTCACTATCATCAAGTAAATGTTGCCGAGATCCAAAAAGAAATGGAAAAATTGGACGGTGCCGCAGAAGCTGAGGCTTTAATCAATGACCTCTTAACTATTCCGGTAGTTGAAAAAGCAAACTGGTCCAAGGAAGAGATTCAGCAAGAGTTGGACAATAACTGCCAGGGTATTTTGGGTTATGTTGTGCGCTGGATTGATCAGGGGGTTGGTTGCTCAAAGGTTCCCGATATTCACAATGTTGGTTTAATGGAAGACCGTGCAACACTACGCATCTCCAGTCAGCATATTGCGAACTGGTTACTGAATGGTATTGTGACTGAGGCGCAAGTGAACGAGACATTGCAGCGTATGGCCAAAGTGGTCGATGGTCAAAATGCGGGTGATGCTTTGTACAAGCCCATGATGCCAAACTATCAAGACTCCTACGCATACAAGGCTGCAAGCGATTTGATTTTCAAAGGTCTTGAGCAACCCAACGGTTATACCGAGCCACTGTTACATGCTTGGCGTTTAGTGGTAAAGCAAACCAACGCGCAATAATTTTAGAATCGCTCGATTAGAAATGGATTTGTCGTAAGGCAAGTCCATTTTTTATTGGCATAAACCCACTATGTTCAGCTTTTTAAACCCATTCTCAAAACCTGTCAGTCTGTTGAGCTATCAGTTTAATGATGGCGGTAGAGCTCTCGCTGGCTTTAAGGGTGGGGCAGGCGACTGCGTAGTGAGGTCGATAGCGATTGCTGCCCATCTACCCTATATGCAAGTTTATGAAGATTTAAGACTCGCCAATGAGTCCTATGCGCTCTTAAGAAATGATCGCTTAGCCAAAAGACTGCATTCGAAGGGAACATCGCCTCGAAATGGCAATCATCGCAATGTCTTTCATGACTACATTGTTAATTTAGGCTTTATTTGGGTGCCAACAATGCAGGTTGGGGCGGGGTGCCAAGTGCATATGAGGAGAAATGAGCTTCCACAAGGCGTTTTGATTGTGAAGGTCTCAAAACACTTAACTGCGGTGATCAATGGCGTCATTCAGGACACTCATGATCCTTCAAGAGGGGGAAATCGCTGTGTTTATGGTTATTACTTGAAAACTTAAAGTTATTTCTTAAGATTTAAAAATCTCTCAAAAAGAGTAAAAAATCAGCCAGAAATTGCCTTAATTGGCCTATTTTTCTTCTTTTTTACTTAAAGTTAAAGCTTACGTCGCGCATATTTGAGATTCCAAGCCTCTTTGTACAGGCTTGTCATGCCAATCATGATCGAGGTGGTCCAGGCCAGCGAGAAGAGGCCAGTAAAAGCAATAAAAAACGCCATACTTTTCCATCCGGCGGGCAGGATATCCGAAACAAAGCCAACCGTCGTATAGCAACTGCCCGCAAAGAGAATTGCCTGAACTGTGTTCGGGATGAGGTCAAGCCAAAGGATGATCCCAGACCAAATAAAAATCTCTGAAATATGAATCAAGGCAAAGAATATAAAAGCCACATAAAAATGGAAGAATATTCGGTTGTATTGCGCTAGGGGAAGATTTGCCTTGGTAAGGCGCTCAAAACGCATGACGATATGGTTTAGGGCGCTCCCATGGAAGATGAGAATGATCGTGAGACCAACGAGCCCGCAAATGATGTCAATAAATAGGAAGGCGAAAGAAAAGCCTTGTGGAGAAGGCAGAATTATTTGCATTAAATCAGTTCACTGGAGTTGATGCTTATGGAGTCAACTTCGATCGTACCCCAATGCAGAGTAAGACGCTAGAGTGGATAATAAGCTCCCATTCACTATTTGCATTGATGACCCTATCTTGAGTTCTGTCCGCACCCCCCAGCAAGAACGTTTCTTATTACTTGCCTTGGCTGGAATCCAGTTCACCCATATTTTGGATTTCATGATCATGATGCCCTTGGGCCCGCAATTCATACGCGCCCTCGACATCAATACTCATCAGTTTGGCTTATTGCTCTCTTCTTATACCTTTGCTGCTGCAGTGGCAGGAATCTTTGCAACCTATTATGTTGATCGTTTTGAGCGCCGTCAGTTGTTATTAAGTCTTTACGCTTGCTTCATTATTGCTACATTAGCTTGTGGTTTTGCCCCTAACTATCACACGCTCTTTATTGCGAGAGCTTTTGCAGGCGCTTTCGGCGGTATTCTTGGGTCTTTAGTGCAAACCATTGTGGCCGACTCCATTCCATTTGAGAGAAGAGGTAAGGCTGTGGGTACGGTGATGGCGGCATTTTCTGTATCGACCGTTGCTGGAGTTCCTTTGAGTTTATTTTTAGCTAACCATATTGAATACTTAGGTTGGCGTGCCCCATTTATCTTTATCGCCCTAGTTTCTACGCTCATCTTATATTTGGCGTTTCGCAATATCCCTAAGATCGCTGGTCACCTTGATCATGTTCATGAGGGTAGTCGTTTTAGACAAATTTATGATATTGCGATTGCGCATCATCATCTCAGAGCTTTTGTATTTATGGCCTTGATTATGCTGACTGGATTCTCAGTGATTCCGTATATCGCTTTATATCTGACATCTAATGTTGGTGTTGATAACTCCTACATTTCTCTGATTTATCTGTGCGGTGGAATAGCCACGCTGATGAGCTCACGCTATATTGGGCATATGTCAGACAAGTATGGGAAGGTCAAAGTTTTCAGGGTGCTAGCCATTGTGAGTCTTGTGCCGCTTATAGTAACTACGAACCTTCGTCCCGTTCCACTGTGGCTTGTTTTGATTAATTCCACCACATTCTTTATTTTGATTTCTGGTCGTATGATTCCGGCGATGGCTATGGTGAGCCAGGTTGTCGAGGCTAGAATTAGAGGCACCTTCATGAGTTTGATTGGCTCTGTACAAATGCTAGCGCTAGGGATTGCCTCGGTTGCCGCTGGAGCCATAGTCACGATTGGTGCTGATGGCAAGATGGAGCACTACAACATCGTTGGTTATGGCGCAGTAGTGTGCGGCTTACTCACTTTTTGGTTGGTGGGATATATTCACTCTGACGAGAAAACTTCGTAATCAATATTAAGCTCATAAACTAATTCAATAAGGCGAACCTAATGATGACCTATACCAGGCCAGATGGAAAATCTGTCAACGCTTATTTGGCGGAGCCAAAAAACGCTCCAAGTGCACCAGGGATTGTGGTGATTCAGGAATGGTGGGGCTTGAACGATCAGATTAAAGGGGTGGCTGACCGCCTAGCAGAGGCAGGTTATCGCGCCTTGGTGCCCGATTTATATCGCGGCAAAGTAGCGCTTGAAGCGCATGAAGCAGAGCACTTAATGAATGACTTGAACTTTGGCGATGCAGCTGGCCAAGATATCCGGGGTGCTGTTCAGTTTTTAAAATCTAGTGGTAGTGCTAAGGTGGCTGTAACAGGGTTTTGTATGGGGGGTGCCTTGACCGTTCTATCCGCATGCAATGTTCCCGAGCTTGATGCCAGCGTAGTTTGGTATGGCTATCCACCCTTGGAGTATGTTGATGCCAAAGCAGTAACCAAGCCAATGATGGCTCACTGGGCAATACACGATGATGCATTTGCCATTGGTGGTGTGGATCTTTTGGAGGCAAAGCTATTGGAATCTGGAGCGCTTCTAGAGTTCTATCGCTACGACGCTAAACATGCATTTGCCAACGAAGAAGCTGACTCTAGAAATCTACCATTTTTAAAGTATCAGGCCCAAGCCGCCAAGCTAGCATGGAGTCGTACGATGGATTTTCTAAAGAAGCAACTGCATTCCTAATTTTTAATTCTCAATTATCCTTATGCATCTCTTCGCCGAAAATCTAGCAGTTGAAATTTCTACCTACTATCGCAATTTAGCGCTTGCTCATGGCGTCATTCCAAAAGTTTTTACCATGGTCAATAGTGAGGGGGATCAATATCTATTTTTTATCGATGACCTCGGCATGGAAGATACTGAAGCATCAAAATTTCTGGCATACATTGTGCAGGCACATGATGCAGTCTGTTATGCCAGAGGAACCTTGGTTATTTTGGACAAGACACAGCAACTCATAGAGTTTGCGGTAATTGATAAGGATGATGAAGAAGCGATTGTGTGTTCAGCCGAATTAACACGCGATATGGACGGCAAACCGATTGGTCTGACTGAGTTTGAGAAAACTTTGGCACCCAAGAAAACAATCTTCTTTAGTGGCTTATTTCAGCCGCCAACCCTCTCTGAAGACGTGGCCGAAGACTTCCAGGATTTGTGGGATGAGATGAAGGGCAAAATTTTGCATAGGACTATGGGCTTGTAGCCCAGGATTTCTAAAGCCCTTCATCAACACAAGTTATTAGCAGCTTGCTCTATTGATTCCTAGATTCTTTGATGAGTTTTAACTCCCAAGGAATAATGACCTTAGAAAAAATCACCGGATCAATCCAGCCAGTGGCTTCACGTCCAAGATGTCCGCCGCGTGGATTAACCCAGGCTTCTTTAGGAATATCGCCGCTACGAAGCAAAAGTTCAGCATCCTGAATTGGAGTTTGAGTGTCTTTTACTCCAGCCACTACCAACATCCGCGTAGTGGGTTTACCTAGGAGACCTTGTTTCTTCAGTGACATTTCTGGAACTAGTCGATAGAGGTCATCAACTGTATTTGCTCCTTCATATACATAAAGCGTGGCCGGAATGTAATCGAATAAATACTCCTTATTGCCGTTTACTTTTGAAGTAATCACTGCCTCTGAGAAGGTGGCATCCACTGCTGGAGATTGTGCAACCACACCTAGGAGACGATCCTTCTCCGTAATCCCCAGCTTGGCAGACCAATGCGCACCAAAGCTTACGCCAAAAGCAATAATGCGTTTGTTATCCACCTTGGGGTGCTTGTATAAATAATCGATTGCAGTAGAAAACATACGGTCAGCTTTGTTGTCTACTTTAATTGGAGCCTGTCCTGTGCCTGGACCATCAATGGCCAAGAAACCTACGCCTTGATCCAGAATCTCCGTATAGCTCTCCGCCACAGTTTCTTTTCTGCTATCTAAACCATTAATTGCCAGGATCATTGGTACTGGACCTTTTGCATTTTTAGGAAAGCGCAAGTAGCCAGTAATAAATTTTCCCTCAAACGGAATTTTCACAACTTCAGTTGGTATATCTTGAGTATTCAAATATTGAATATAGGCATTAATCGCCTTGTCGTAAGAAACTTTTTTGCCAGGAGAGTTGGGCACAGGAAATTGCCCAAAGTAATATAAACGCCAAGCACGCTTATACGCTGCACCAGCCTCTTTTTTGGTTTTGGCATTAGCAGCGATTGCCATATATTTGTCAGCTACCGAGCCAAATCCATTGGCCCAATCATCTGGATCACGTGTCGTGATCTTTGAAAACGCCTCCTCCACGTCACCCTGATCTAGGCCGCCTAGTGGGTAAGCGCCTCGTTTGACTCGATCAATGGATTCATGTTTGATTTCATCAATACTTCTATCAATTACCTGTGCATTGACAGAGAATCCAACCGATAGCAGCATGAAAAAAATGCTTACAACTAGCACTGATCTAGTCCGCTTTTGATGTGCAAGTATTGACTTTTGAAATATGCCCATGGATTGCATATTTATCTCCTTTAATCATTATTATTTTTTGGTTTAAAGCTCTAGCGATCCTAATCTAAATCCAGAAAATACTCAATATTGCTCAAAACTCAATATTTTCTAAATTGATTTATGATGTGATGGATAAATTACTAGAATAATTATGAGACCAATCTACAAAAAAATCGCCTTGCTTTGCCTTTCTGCACTCATTACTGGGCAGGCATTTGCTGTCGATGTTTATCCTGACCGACCAGTGAAAATCATCGCCCCTCAAGCCCCTGGTGGGGGTGTGGATATTGTCGGAAGAATTATTGCCGATCAATTGCGAATTGCAACTGGGCAACCTTTTTTAATCGATAACCAGGCTGGGGCAGGCGGTGCGATTGCGGCGAAGATGACAGCGAGGGCTGTACCAGATGGCTACACCTTAATGATTGGTTATGTAGCAACCCATGGTACTAATCCAGCCGTCAAGAAAAATATTTACGATCCAATCAAAGATTTCACAGCGATTGGCATGATTGGCGGCACTCCAAATATTTTGGTTGTCTCAAAAGGAGTGCCGGTGCGTACTCTGCAAGAGTTTGTGGTCTATGCAAAAGCAAATCCAACCAAAGTTGATTATGGAACTTCAGGGGTTGGCACACTCAATCATCTGCTCATGGAAGAGTTTAAGTCTGTTTCTGGTGTGCCTAGTATGGCCGTTCCATACAAGAGTATTGGTCAAGCTTTTACTGATTCGATTGGCGGTCAAATTCAGGTGATATTTCCTGGAGTCTCAGCCGCAATGCCTCATATTCGTAATGGATCCTTTAAGCCTTTGGCTATTACAGGCGAGCAACGGAACTCATTATTACCAAATGTACCAACTTTTAAGGAGTCGGGATACGAGGGCTTTAATAGCCTGACTTGGTACGGCATCGTTGGTCCTCCAGGATTACCAATTGCAATTCGCAATAAGCTAAATAAAACTTTGGCACAAATATTAGCAAAACCAGATGTTCAAAAGATGCTCAGTGAACAGGCTATTTACATTATGCCGATGACTCCTGAGCGTTTTGAAAAATACATTACTGATGAAGTGAGACACTGGACTGAAGTTGCTCGCATAAGCAAAGTAGAGGCAGAATAATTCATGAAGAACTTGCCTAATATTTCTGTTTCTGAGCAGATGGCTCTTGCCTTTGCCAAGATGCCTCCTGAGCTTCCTAAATCAATGCAGATTCTATGCGACTCTTTATTAATTGATGTTGCAGGTTTATGTGTCGCTGCGCGTAATACAGATTATGTTCAGGCAACTTTTCGCGCCTCTGATGAGTTAGGTGACTGTGTCATTATTGGGCATCAGGGCCGCTTTAATGTTGCAGCAGCAGCACTAGTCAATGGCACTGCCACCCATGGCGAAGATTACGACGACACTTATGAGGGTGGTCCAATTCATGCTGGGGCTGTTATTGTTCCTGCCTTGCTGGCTGCAGCCCAGAAGCACAATCTGACTGGTGCCGATGTTGCTAGAGGTATTGCAGTTGGATCAGAGCTTATGTGTCGTTTATGTAGCGTTGCGCCTAAGTTGGTTCATAAGGCGGGCTTTCATCCGACCGCTGTTTTTGGATCGCTTGGTGCAGCTGCTGGCGTTGCCACTGCTTTGAGGCTGTCGAACGAGCAGTGGGTTAATGCACTAGGCATTGCGGGAAGCATGGCTTCTGGAATTATTGAATACCTTGCAGAGGGAACCTGGACAAAACGCATGCATCCTGGCTGGGCTGCTCAGTCCGGCTATCGTGCTGCGCGTATGGCTCAAGAAGGGTTTACTGGGCCGCGCACTCTTTTTGAAGGTGACCATGGATTTTTTCATGCATTTGCTAACCTAGATGAATGTGATTTTTCAGAGATGCTAGACGGCGTAGGTCATACTTGGCTGTCTGCTGAAATGGCTTTTAAGCCCTATGCCTGCGGTACGATGGCACACCCCTTTATTGATTGCGCCAGAAAACTCGTTTCTCAGGGCTTAAATCCCAAGGAGATTGAGTCAATTGTTTGCAATACTGCCGAGGGCATTGTTCATAGGCTGTGGGAGCCACTTGCTTTGAAGCAAAACCCACCGAATGGCTATGCTGCAAAATTTAGCATTCCTTATGCGATTGCCGTTGGAATGCTGCGTAATAATGCTGGCCTAAATGATTATGAGGAGCATGTGGTTCATGATCCCTTGGTGCGAGATTTGGCCTCAAAAGTTCGTTATCACATTGATCCCAATAATCCATATCCAAAACAATTTACTGGGCATTTACGTGTCACCTTGAAAAATGGTGATGTTTTGGAAGCAAGTCAAGGTCATTTCCGCGGTGGTAGAGATGAACCAATGTCAATTGCATCTCTTGAGGAAAAATTCCTAGCCAACTGTGAATACGGCGGGTGGAGTAAATCAGATGCAATCGAGGGTCTATCCTGTCTCAGAGCTATTCGTGTATCGCAGTCTCTGAATTTGAGTGACCTGGCTAAATAATTTCTGTTGAAGGTAATTTACCTATGTCTGCTGATTCATTAAAAGGTCGTGTAGCCATTGTTACTGGCTCTGCTAAAAACATTGGCAAAGCAATTGCCTTGGAGTTAGCTCGCGAGGGCGCTGCAGTTCTGATCAATGCACGCTCTTCTGTGCGCGAAGCTGGTGAGGTTGTTGAGGAAATTTTGGCCTTAGGTGGGAATGCTCATCTCCATATGGCAGATGTCAGCCAAGCAGAGGGCAGTGCCTCATTAATAGCGTGTGCAATTGAGCAATTTGGAAAAATTGACATACTCATTAATAACGCTGCAGTAAGGCGTCACTCCCCCTTTGGATCTCTGGAGCTTGCAGAATGGCGCGAAGTCATGTCATCCATTTTGGATAGCGCCTATCTCTGTACAAAAGCAGCTTTACCGTATTTACGTCAATCAGATATGGCCAGCGTAATTAATATGGGAGGTATGTCTGCTCATACCGGTTCAAAAGAGCGTGCTCATGTCCTTGCAGCTAAAGCTGCACTCCTTGGTTTGACCAAGGGGCTGGCGCATGATTTGGGTGACGATAGTATTACGGTCAATTGCGTTGTGCCTGGATTAATCGATACTGTCAGAGGTGAGAGTGCTGGGACGGGAAAACCTGAGCACCATTCAAAAAATAAAACACTGATTGGTAGAAAGGGTGACGCTACTGAGGTTGCTCACTTAGTTGCGTTTCTATGTAGTGCCAAGGCAAGGTACATCACGGGTCAGACGATGCATGCCAATGGCGGTGCGTATTTGAATTGATGTTCATAACAGCATTTAAGAGGGGCGATTCAATGCGAATAATGAAATGGTGGCTAAGTTCGTGTCTCATTCTGATTGCAGCTACACTTGCGCCCACGGCAATTTTTGCGGCTGATTATCCCTCAAGACCTATTAAGATTATTGTGCCTTTTGCTCCTGGAGGAGGTTCAGACGTTATCACTCGACTATTGGCTGAAAAAATGACGGCTGATTTAGGTGTTACTGTATTGGTTGAGAATAAGCCAGGAGCCTCTAGCATTATTGGTACTGATGCCCTTGCAAAGGCTGCTCCCGATGGTTACACGATTTTGCTAACGAATCGTGCCATTACTGTTAATCCATGGCTCTTTAAGCTACCTTTTGATACGGCAAAGCTAACACCGATTACTGAATTGGTGAGCTCACCACTTTTATTAGTAGCTCATCCTTCGGTTCCCTATAAAAATATTAAGGAGCTGATTGCTTTTGCCAAAGCCAACCCAAATACAGTGACGATTGGTAATTCTGGTGCTGGCCAACTACCGCATTTGGCTGGAGTGCTATTAGAAAAGTCTAGTAGTACTCAAATGACTATGGTCAATTACAAGGGTAGTGGCAGTTCCGTTACGGATTTAATTAGTGGTCAGATTAAGCTCTCATTTGGTACCGTACCTTCTTTTATGCAGCATATTAAAAATGGCACAGTGATTCCTTTGGGGGTATCGAGCTTAGCCAGAAATGCTTCTCTGCCAAACGTCCCTACGATCAATGAGACGCTTCCCGGGTTTGAGTTGCTCAGTTGGTTTGGCATATTTGCGCCACCACAAACGCCTAAGCCGATTATTGATCGCTTATACGCTTCTATTCGTAAGGCGCTCAATAATCCAGATCTAAAGGCGCGCCTAAACGATGAGGGTTTAGACACAATAGAATCAACTCCTGAGAGGTTTGATAAGCTATTTAAGAGCGATATCGCTTTTTGGCAGAAGTTTATAACAGACAACGATATCAAGCTAGATTAATGCGCTGGAGCTAAAGTGTTTAATTGAGGCTTTTCCCTGCAGCAGCATATTCCTCAAGAATTTTTGCTGGCTTCCAGAATGGGTCGCCACTTTCTTGATAGAGTGTATTGAGTTCATCAATGACATTACCCAAGCCTAGTTCGTCAGCATATTTCATGGGGCCTCCACGAAATCGAGGAAAGCCATAGCCAGTTAAATAGACTACATCAATATCCGAGGCGCGCAGAGCAATACCTTCCTCTAGAATTCGAGCGCCTTCATTGATGAGGGCATAAATGCATCTTTTTACAATATCTTCGGCGGTAAAATCCCGCAGACTGATGCCATGTTCTTTGCGATAGGCAATGATCAATTTCTCTACCTCAGGGTCGGGGGCTGGATCTCGAGAGCCGATTTCATAGTGATACCAGCCTTTATGCGTTTTCTGTCCAAACCGTCCGAGTAGGCAAATCTCATCAGCAACTTTCCCATAACGGATATGAGGCTTTTCTATATAGCGACGCTTTCTCACTGCCCAAGCAACATCATTGCCCACGAGGTCGAATACCCTGAATGGACCCATACCCATACCCCATTCTTCAAGGGCCTGATCTACTTGCCACGGGAGAGCGCCTTCTTCCACCAGAATTCTGGCCATGCGACCGTAATGTTCGAGCATACGATTGCCAATAAATCCATCGCAGACACCCGCAAGCACTGGAAGTTTTCCAATTTTTTTTGCTAATGTAAATGCTGACGCAATAACGGTGTCCGACGTGGATTTAGTGCGAACGACTTCAAGCAATTTCATGATGTTGGCTGGACTAAAAAAATGTAGGCCAACAACTTGTTGGGGCTGGCTGACGCAAGCGGCAATTTCATTGATGTCTAGAGTGGAGGTATTGGTCGCAAGAATAGTGTCTTTACCCGTTACTTGATCCAATCTTGTAAAGATCGACTTTTTAAGTTCTAGATCCTCGTAGGCAGCCTCGATCACAAGATCAACATCACGCAGCTCATCGTAGTTGGAGCTGAGATTGAGATGACCGAGGGCACGTTCAGCTTGGGAACTTGTTATTCTGGATTTTTTTATGTTGTCTTGGTAGTGCTGAGTAATCTTCGCAAGACTGGCATCCAAAGCCGCTGGTAATTGATCCAGAACGATAGTCTTAATATTAGCATTGAGAAAATTAATGGCAATTCCGGTTCCCATGGTGCCTGCACCGATGATCCCAACCGAGTTGATGGTTTTGCTTGGTGTAGCGGCATCAATCCCCGGAATTTTTTGACAGGCACGCGGTGCAAAAAAAGCATGGCGCAAGGCACGTGAAGTCGGTGTGTTACTTAATTCAATAAACCGTTTGCGCTCACGTTCAATTCCAATTTCATATGTTTGAGTAATAGCATCTTTGACTGAATCGACGATCGCTAGCGGGGCTGGGTAGTTAGTAGCATTTTTATAATGAGGTCGTAAAAAATACTCTAGCTCAGTAGAAAAAGTTGTGTTGGATATTTTTATATCACGTAGGCGCTTTAAGGGCTTGCACTCACTGATAACGCCCCTAGAAAATTCAATGGATTTCTCTAAAAAATGATCTTCAATCAGACAATCAATGAGCTCAGTATTGGCGAGCTCGCTGCCCTTTATAAAATTCCCGTCCACCATGAATTGAACTGCGCGCTCAACACCAATTGCCCTTGGAAGTTTTTGAGTTCCACCGGCGCCAGGCAATAGGCCTAATTTAACCTCTGGAAAGGCAAATTCAGTGTTTGATTGCGTCACCCGATAATGCGCGGCCATGGCTAATTCCAATCCTCCGCCGGCGCAAATGCCTTGGATGGCTGCAATCACCGGTTTCTTGCTGACTTCAAAGTGCTCAATCAGTGTTCTAAGATTAGGCTCACTTGCTGCTGCGGGTAAGCCGAATTCTCGGATATCGGCCCCAGCACAAAAAACGTCATGCGCGCTCATCACAATGATGGCCTTAATACCGGGATCATCCAACGCCTTTTGCAGCAGGGCGTCAATCGCCGCCCTTAATTCGTGCCCCAAGCTATTGAGTGGTGGATGATTTAGCCCAATGACGGCAATCTGATCATATTGGTGATAATCGGCAACTGACATACTTTACTGAGATATCAAGGCATTTATTCACCCTTGATATTATTCTCCTTGATAATTTTTCCAAACTTGTCATAGTCACGTTTTGTGATTTGCGCTAATTCCGCAGGAGTGCTGGGAGAAACTTCAAGACCCATGTCTGCATATTTTTCTTTCACATCAGGCAATGCCAAAGCAGCGGTAATGTCTTTATTCAGTCGTGCAATCACTGCAGGAGGAGTGCCGGCTGGAGCATAAAAGGCATACCAAGGAGCCGCTTCAAAACCAGCTAAGCCTTGCTCAGCTATGGTGCTGTACTCGGGATTTAGCGGTGATCGCGTTAAGCTTGCAATGCCAATAGCTTTGAGACTGCCATCCTTTACTAGCGGCAGCATAGGGGCTGGGCTGTTAAACATTAGGTTTACTCGGCCTGCCACCAGGTCTGGCAATATTTGTGCGGTGCCTTTATAGGGGACATGTACTGCATCGATCCCCGCCATGCTAGCAAACATCGCCCCGGCGACATGTTGGATGGTTCCACTACCAGAAGAAGCATAATTTAACTTACCCGGATTGGCTTTGCCATATGCAATTAACTCTTTCAAGTTGTTCGCAGGGACATCTTTTGATATGGTCAAGATCAAAGGTGAATTAGCAACCAAAGATACGGGTGCCAAATCCTTCAGTGCGTTATATGGCAGTTTTGGATAGAGGTGAGGGCTGATAGAAAGGTTGGCTGTTGTTGCAACCAAAATCGTATATCCATCGGGTGCAGACTTGGCGACAAAGTCGGTACCTACAGTACCACCTGCTCCAGGGTGATTCTCAACAATAATTGCTTGCCCTAGGCTGGTTTGTAGTTTGACTCCAATCAGACGCCCTAAGATGTCGGGAGCGCCACCGGGTCCATAGGGTATAACAATCTTAATTGGCTTATTAGGGTAGGTCTGGGCTGAAACCTGAATCGTCAGTAGACTCATCACAATAGCAGCAATACGTATGATATTTTTCATCAAAAAGTCCCTATCAATACAAAGATCTATTAAAGGTAGTTGCTTTATTAGCGACCGATAAATTTTGGTTTGCGTTTCTCAACAAAGGATAAGAAGCCTTCCTTGGTATCGGCAGTGTTTTGAATTTCTGTTAAAACTTCCCAAGTGAATGGAATGCCTTCTGTTGGGCCACGATCAATTGCGCCGAGGATGGCTTTTTTGGAGCCTTTGACTGCAAGAGGAGCCGCATCTTCTGCGATGTGGGTTGCAATTTCCCAGGCTTTATTCATTAATTGATCATTAGGCACTACTTCAGAAACCAATCCCCATTGGTACGCTTGTTGGGCATTCACTTTGAAATGCTTACCCTCTAGACACATACGCATCACAATACCCAAAGGCATTTTGTAAGCAAAGCCGGCTGATTCAACCCCGTTAATCAGGCCGATATTCACATGGGTATCAAAAAACAGGGCGTTCTCTGCGGCAATGACAATATCGCTATCGGCAACTAAATGCCAACCACCGCCAATGCAGTAACCATTTACTGCGCAGATGAATGGTTTTTGGATCGATTGCATCATATCGGTCCAAGGTTTGAAAATTGTATAGCCACCAGTTTCACCGGTTTCGGCAGTTTTTTTTGCCGCTTCCGTGACATACATTCCGCTACAGAATGCCTTTTCGCCTGCCGCTGCGATAATCATGACCCATTGCTCGGGGTCATCGCGATACTCAGTAAGAACCTTTAGCATTTCATTGCCAGTATCAACGCTAATAGAGTTCATCCGCTCAGGACGATTGAGTATCATGCAGGTAATTCTGCCTCGTTTCTCGACGATAATATCTTTGTAAGTCATGCCATCTCCTTTGTGTATAAGTTTATTTTTTATTTTGTTGAAATTGAATCATTGAGTTGTTGAAGTTCCGCAATAATCTCAGCGTGATGTTGATTTAGGTCTGGGACTGCATGAGTATCAGTTGCACTTTGCTCATTTATTTTGATGGGCATTCCCCACGTTTTGATTTCTCTACCATTGGGTAGAGTCACATCTTTAATCATATCTCGCGCCTTGACTTGATCATTTTGGATCACATCTTGCACGCTTCTCACTTGACTAGCTGGAACCCCAGCATTGGTAAAGATGGATTCCCATTCCTGTGCAGTTTTTGTCACTAGGTATTGTTGGATGAGTGGACGCAGGTGGTCGCGATTCTTAACACGATCCGGATTGCGCGCAAACCGCGGATCATTCGAGAGCTCGGTTGCCATCAGAACTTTACAAAACTTAGCCCATTGAATTTCATTGCTTACTTGAAGTAAAAAATGAGTACCATCTTGCGTTAAAAAGACTCCCATCGGATACATTCCCATGGTTTCAGATCCCATTCTGGGAGATAGGTCGGCACCCACCAATCCACCTTGCACATAAGCATGCATAAAACCTAGGGCGGATTCCATCAATGACACTTCGAGAATTAAGCCTTTGCCTGTTTTCTGCACGGAGTGAAGGCCAGTCATGATTGCGCCCCAGGCTAAATAGGAGGTGGCAATGTCAATTGGGGAGCCACCACTACGCACTGGTTCGCCATCCTTTTCACCAGTGATACCCATAATCCCAGAGTAAGCCTGAATCATTGAGTCATAAGCTGGTGCTTGCGCCTTAGGGCCGCTTCTTCCATAACCGCTGACGGAGACCCAGACCAATTTAGGGTGGGTGAGCTTGAGCTGATCCCAGCCCAAGCCTAATTTTTCAAGAGTATTTGGGCGATAATTTTCAACTAGCACATCAGCATGCTTGAGTAGGTCTAGGAACAGTGCCTTGCCTTGAGCCGACTTTAAATCTAAAGAAATGCTGCGCTTGCCTCGGTTGCAGCTAATGAAGTAAACACTTTGCCCGTCCACAAAGGGAGGCCAAGTACGCATTTCATCGCCTCCTGGCGGCTCTACCTTGATAACATCGGCACCCATTTCTGCTGCCATCATAGTAGCTACCGGCCCCGCTATATTGCGGGTTAAATCGAGTATTCGTATGCCATCTAATGCTTTGGGAAAGACTTCTTTTGACATTGCCGTATCTCTACTTCATTGGTGAGAATGATACGGGACGCAACAGGCGATTTTCTTGATGTTGAATGCGAATGCCGGCGCGACGTCGATAATCATTCCAAGCAGGATCGCTGTATAAAGCTGCGCGCTTTTCCTCTCGTTCTGTCATGGTTTCGTATCGCCAAAAATGTACTACTTGATTAATAACGCCTGTCTCGCTTACAAACCAGCCCACGGGGGTGCCTAGGTATTTCCAGTGAATTGGTTTCCCTTCTTTTTCGTACATATCTAAATACTCTTTTACTTGACCAGGAATAATGGTGTAAGTACGTTCTTCTAAAATCATTTTGTCTCCGGTGTTTATTTTTTTATATTATGTTGTGTTTGTAAAAGGCTTATTTTTTCATTATTTTGAAGCTTGATTTATCTGGCGCTCTTTTTTCTAGAAAAGCGCTCATGATTTCTTTTGCTGGCGCGGTGTTCAGTAGCCTAGAAAATTCTGTAAGTTCTTCGTCTATTACCTGATTTAATTGAGCTTGAAGCGGTTTTTTGAGTAAAGCCTTGGTCGTTAAAAGAGCGTCTAAGGGCTTATCGGCCAGCTCTTTTGCCAACTCAAGCGCTTGAGCAATGACTTGTTCGGCACTCCATATTGAACTCACAATCCCCGCATTTTTGGCAATCTCGGCATTGAATGGTTTGCCAATGAGGAGTAATTCATTTGCCAATTTAGAGCCAGCCATTAGAGGTAAAAGGTAGCTTGAGCCACCTTCTGGACATAATCCTAAATTGACAAAAGAAAGTTGAAAGCGGGCATTATCTGCGGCTAAGACAAAATCACAGTGAAGGAGCAGGGTGGTGCCAATGCCAATGGCATCTCCGCCGACAGCAGCAACAATGGGTTTTGTAAACCTCGCTATCCGCTTTAAAAAGGCCCGCCCTTTTGGCTCTTGATTAGGGTCGCGATTGAGAAAATCTTTTATATCATTGCCAGAGCTAAACAGATCGTGCTGCCCCTTAATGAGGACCACGGAAACATCGGGATTTATTTCTGCCTCATCTAGGCCCTCAATAAGGGCAATATAAGCAGCTTGATTGAGGGCATTTTTCCGATCGCGCCTGTTTATTTCCAGGATAAAAATACGATCTTGTAGCTCTTGATGGATGTGTTCGGATGGCATTTATTTATTCACTTTGTTGGGGAATAAATTACCATAAAAATGTCTGATATTTTGTCATGGGCAGCTAGGGATTACCTCCCGCCTGAACTCTGATTTATATCGGTGCTTGTTTTTGAAGAAAAAGCCCCCATATAGCGCTTATCTGGTTTTCTTTATAAACAACTAAAAGTCTTTATAATGACTTGGTATCAATAGGCGCTGGGCGCTTATTATCATTGTTTGGTGCCCAGAAGAGGACTCGAACCTCCACAACCTTACGATCGCCAGCACCTGAAGCTGGTGCGTCTACCAATTTCGCCATCTGGGCAAGCTTTCATTATAGAGCTTAGGGCGTCTAATTACTTTTCCAACCTCAATCAGGCTTTTTCCCCATCAGACTTAGTGGTTTGATACAGTAGCCTTAATGAATAACAATACAGATAAAAGGCATGATTTGCCAAAGGATTTAAATGCGTAAAGCAAAAGACTTGCTGCCCCGTGAGGCTGACCGCTTAGGTACAGTTCAGGGTCACCGAGATGGATTTGGGTTCGTCATCCCTGATGATGGCGGTGAGGACATTTTCTTGTCCGAAAAAGAGATGTCACGTGTCATGCACGGCGATAGAGTCAATGTTCGAGTTTTAGGGACTGATCGTCGCGGTCGCCCTGAAGGCCAGATCGTTGAGGTTGTTTTGCATGCCAATAAAGTGGTTATTGGGCGACTCCTCAATGAGAATGGCGTACTCATTGTTGCTCCAGAAGATATGCGTATTGGCCACGATATTTTGATCCCACCCAAGGGGCACGGTAATGCCAAGTTGGGTCAGGTGGTGAGCGTAGAGATCATCGACTATCCAGATAGCTACCGCCAAGCCGTTGGACGAGTGGTAGAGGTCCTGGGCGAGATCGACGATCCTGGTATGGAAATTGAGATTGCCGTGCGCAAGTATGGTGTTCCGCATGAGTTTTCAGCCGCAGCTATGAAAGAAGCTGCAGCACTTCCAGACATGGTGCAACAGTCCGATCTTGAGGGTCGGGTAGATTTGCGTGACGTACCGTTGGTCACCATTGATGGTGCGGACGCACGTGACTTTGATGATGCTGTTTATTGCGAGCCCGTGATGTATGGCAAATCAAAAGCATGGCGCCTGATTGTAGCGATTGCTGATGTCTCCCATTATGTGAAGCCAGGACATCCTTTAGATGATGAAGGTCTATTAAGAGCAACATCTGTATATTTTCCAAGGCGGGTCATCCCGATGTTGCCAGAGAAGATTTCTAACGGTCTGTGTTCACTGAACCCTGGGGTCGATCGTTTGTGTATGGTTTGTGACTCCGTTGTTGATAGTAGTGGCGATGTCTTGGCATACCAGTTTTATCCAGCGGTTATGCATTCGGCTCAGCGTTTCACTTATGACGCAGTTTGGGAAGTTCTCTCGAATAGCAAAGGTCCTGAAGCTGCACGCTTTGCCGAGTTTAGGCCTTTGCTGGACAATCTATATTCTCTGTACAAAATCTTGCTTGAGACGCACCCCTGATTGCAATAATGATCCTGGAATAATGATCATTAAATTTGAGCCGAGACTAGAGATTTGTGCCTTCACGCGAGCCTGCGCACCGCCACCAACAGCAATCATCGTAATGACTGCGGCTACACCAATAATGATCCCCAGCATAGTCAAAGACGATCGTAGCTTATTGACTTTCAGAGCTTGAAAGGCGATGGCTAAGTTAGTTGCAATTTCAATCTTCATATTAGGCGTGATTTATTTTGATACCAATAACCTTGCCGTCCTTAAAGGTAATGGTTCGTTTTGCATAAGCCGCAACATCTGGTTCATGGGTAACTACGATCACCGTCATTCCCTGATTATTCAACTCCGTAAATAAGTTCATCACTTCTGAAGTGGTTTTGGAATCTAAGGCGCCAGTTGGTTCATCAGCCAAAATTAAATCCGGATCATTGACCAATGCACGCGCAATAGCCACTCTTTGTTGTTGACCGCCTGAAAGTTGATTCGGCATATTATCAAGTCGATCTCCAAGGCCCACTTGCTCTAAACGTTTTTTTGCATGGTCTAAACGCTCCTCTTTACTAAGACCAGCCAAAGGGCCTGAACGAGCATATAAAAGTGGGAGCGCAGTATTTTCAATAGCAGAGGTCCGATTCAATAAATTGAATTGTTGAAATACAAATCCGATCCGCCGATTACGAATATCCGCTAGGGAATCTGGATCAAGTGATGCCACATCTTCGCCAGCTAGAAAATACCTACCGTTACTGGGCTGATCTAAACAGCCAATCATGTTCATGAAGGTGGATTTTCCAGATCCAGATGCACCGACAATAGCTACAAAATCACCAGAATCAATATCAATGGAAACAGAATCTAATGCGTGGACAACTTGATCACCTACGCCATATATTTTTGAAAGATTTTCGGTATGTATGAGCACGAAATTATCTAAAACATCCTGGGGCCGTTTTGACGCTTAGGAGATCCCTCTTTAGAGCCTGGAGATTGAATGCCAGTAATAACTAAATTCCCTACTTGAAGAGGAAACTTGGAGTCTGCGTCTGGCAAAAGTTCTGTAAAGCTTCCATCGGTCATTCCAGTCCGAATTTTTAGCTCTATCGGCTTATCCTGCAGGCCACTTCTATCTAGTAGCCACACTTTTCGTATTCCGGAAGATCCCCATCCCCCGGCCCCGCCTCTTGAGGTGCGAGGACTGCCGGTAGTATTCCCAGCTTGAGATGACTTAGCAGCAAGAGAATCATCGGCACTTGGCATCCTAAATCGTAATGCGACATTTGGAACCTTAAGAACCTTTTCTCGCTTATCAAAAATAATGCGAACATTAGCAGTCATGCCGGGTAATAATTTTAAATCTGGATTGTCCGCAGAAATTAATACTGTATAAGTAACGACGTTTTGAATGGTGATAGGCGCTTTGCGAATTTGCAAGACCTTAGACTGAAAAACCCTGCCTGGAAATGAATCTACCGTAAAACTGGCGTCCATTCCTTCCGATAAGCGACCAACATCGGATTCATCAATAGATGCCTCAACCTGCATTTCAGCTAAATTCTGCGCAATGATGAATAACTCAGGCGCCTGCAAACTTGCTGCCACCGTTTGGCCCACCTCTACGCTACGCTTTACAACTACCCCATCAACTGGCGCATGAATTACTGTGTCGTCCAAAGATTTTTTTGCCAAATTCAAAGCGCCTAAGGCGGCCTTGTATGCCCCCTCAGTTTGAACAACTGCCGATTTAGAAATAAAGCCTTTATCGACTAACTTAAGGTTGTAATCATGATTACGCTTTGCCAACTCATAATTAGCAAGAGCTTGGTCATAACGAGCTTGATATTCTCTTGGATCAATTCTAGCGATAACCTGCCCCTGCTTTACAGGTGAATTAAAGTCCACATCGAGCTCTTTAATCATTCCCGTTACTTGCGTACCAACAGTTACAGACTTCACTGGATTTAATGTCCCGCTTGCACTAACCGTAGCCACAATGGGCCCTTCTTCAATAGCGGCTAACCTGAAGTCAGGACTGTTAAGGCCAAATGTGACTTGAACCCCTTTAATCAAAACCAACAGAAAAAGGCTACCAACAAGAAAAATGCATAAAAGACGTAGCCATGTTGATTTGACCCGAGAAGCTAGGGGTAGTCGATCAACCATCAAATTCAAATACTTGAGAGATAAATCAAAATATTTGACGATATTAAGCTTCAAGTTTTTTACTGTCATATTTGCTCAATTTAACGCAATAATGAATTAATCGCTAAGAGATCCTCATCCGATAAGGTAGAGGCGCTTGCCTTTAATCTGATGGCATTCAAAATCGTACTGTAGCGCGATTGCAGCAATTGAGAGCGCGTCGTAAACAGGGTATCTAGTGCTATTAGTACATCAATGTTAATTAAAGTACCCACTTGGAAACCCAGCTTGCTCGAGTCTAGAGCAGATTGGGATGAGCGTTCAGCTGCCTCATACGCCTTTACGCTAGCGAGTCCACCATAAAAACCGGTGAAGGCCGCGCGGGTGTTTTGCGCAGCAGTACGGCGTGCATTGTCATAATTTGCTTTGGCAGCATCAACTAAAGCGGCATTTTGGCGAATGACAGAACTATTAAAGCCACCAGATACTAAGGGAATGGTTAATTGTAAGCTCAGGGTGTTGTTGTATACACTAGTCTGTGCAGGTTGATAACTATTAGGCGTGCCGTTAGAGGTGTTGTATCCACTTGTACCCACTAAATTAAGTGAGGGATAGTTCAGCGCTTGGGCGGCACGATAGGTGCTCTCGGCAAGCGATATCGAGAGTTGACCAGCAAGCACCTTAAAGTTGGCAACTTCAGTTTGTCCAACCCAGTCATCTAGGGTTTGGCCAGGAGGTAGCTGTGGGTTCACGCTCTCGGCAATCACATTGCCTTTGGCATCCTTGGATATCGCCCTAGGATCCTTGAGCACACCATCAATCTTGGCATCTTTCACCAAAGGCCTTAGCTGACCAACCGGATGGCCAACGAGTTGTTCTAATACGCCACACTTTACTACCAAGTCAGCTTGCGCAGCGATCTCTTGCGAGTTCGCTAAGTCATAACTCGCTTGCGCCGTATTGACATCGACAATGGTAGCTAGGCCAGCATCAAATTTGGCTTGGGCAACTTCTAATTGCTGCTTAATGAGGCCTTTTTTATTGCGATAGAGCTCAACGTTATCCTGGCTAGTCAGTGCATCAAAATAGGCCTGCGAGACCCGCAAAATGAGATCTTGCTGAGCCTGGTAAAAATTCATATCCGCAATTTTGGTATTGAGGTCACCCTGTTTAAAGGCCTCTAGTGCGGCTATATTGAATACGGGCTGAGTCAAAGTGACGGTGTAATTCTTTTGATCAAATACCCGTGAATTGCCTGGGCCTGCTGCCACTACGGTTTGACCAACACCATGTTGGTAATAGCGCGTACCGCCAGGGGTGGCACTGGCCTGAGGAAGTAGTAAAGAGAGGCCTTGCCAAAAGAGCTCTTTACTAGCTTGGTAGTTAAAGCGGGCAGCTGTCAGAACGGGATCGCTAAAGGCAGCATCTTGATACAAATGTATCAAATCCTTGCCATCAGATACTTTGCCAACTGAACTTATTGATATCTCTTTAATTAAAATCGCAGGCTGAGATTTAATAACGATTAGAGGAGGAGTATCTAAGTCAACTAGTTGTTGACTGTTATTGATGATTGGTATCGCAGGTTGGGGCCCGAAAATATTTTGGGCATAAACACTAGCGGCACTATAAATACATAAAAAACTAATGCACCATCTGAAAATAAAAAATAGGAACTTCTGTTTACTGAACACAAATAATCCATTGCCTATTTATATAAAACATTTTATTCCTAGATTTAGACTTCTTTATAACAGTTATAGACCCAACTAATCCTAGCTGGGCAATTTCACGCATTTTGCAAATTTAGACTATCTCGCGGGATAACTAGGCACCTGATTGCCATGGGCATACATACATTGAATATATGCCGTGTTGTATTGACTCTGGCTTTGATTTTGTTTATTTGCAGCATTGCTTGCACCAATTGCAGATCCACCAAGCAAGCCTAAACCAGCACCCGTACCAACTCCTTGATGACTCCCTCCCCCAATGACAGCTCCCGCTGCTGCACCTAACGCCGCCGCTACCGCTGCGCTAGTCATACCTTCTTTTAGAGCGGCATTTGAAGTGCCCTCAACGCTTCCGCTAGCAAACTGACGGCATTGCTGATCCTCCTTTTGAAATATCTCAAAAGGCTTTCCTTGCGCGGGCATCACTGCAATTGTTGGCCCCGTTGGCGCAGATGTACATGCAACCAAGCTAATTACCGCACTGATAAGTATTAATTTCTTCATATTCATTCTTTACTATTGTTTAGGTGGGATAGCAGGAACACTCTTCCAGCCTGCCGGACACTCCGCAACATACGGGTAATACCCTTGGGATGCCTCACAAAAATACCAAACTGATGGCAGTGGTTGACTAGCAAGAACTGCTGGTTTTGGCGAAGAAATCGAAACCACTGGGGGCGCACCGACTACAACTCCAGGAATATAAGGGTCTGGATAAGGATAAATTGGACTTGGGTATGGGTAGTAAACGCCGCCCACTACCCAATACCAGCCAAAGCGCCCTTGGTATCCGCCGTGATACCAATTACCTCCCCGCCAAACTTGCACATGTCTCTCATGAAAACGATGCATTGGGTATGGACCAGAACCCCACTGAGCCAAAACAGGCAGAGAAGCAAAAATACAAAGCACTCCCAATACAGCAGCCACTAATCTATTGACACTAATTACCCTCAAAACCATCCCCCAAAAAATCTATCTCATAAGAAAATATTAATGGTTTACAACCGCAGCTCCTGGCACTGGAACTAAACCCTCGGAGTCATCCGTCTTAACGCATCTGAATCGATATTCATCACCAGATTTAGAGATAAAACTTGCTCCAACATAAAAGTCAGACCTACAATTTTTGTTTGCATAATTCATTGCCTCTTGAGGGCCATCGGTAGAGTTGATCAGACGCAAAGAATCCATGGTCATCACTACTTCAGATGATCCACAAGCAGACAAAGCTAATAGCCCTAGTAATAAGAATAACTTTGAATACATCGGCATCCAACCTCCTTCACAACATCGATAGACCAAACTCAGACAATGCTTCAATTTGCATATGCTTGTTCGGCGGAACCAAGAGCTCTCTCAAAATTATCTGAAAGCATTTCATAACGCTTCATGGCCAATTGCGTTGGATATACATGCTTTTTCCTAGCGTCATCTTGGTCAGCTATCAGATTGATCAGCCCTTTCCTCTCAAGGCTCTTAACTCTTCCATGCAGTGTTGCCTGAGAGGCTATGCTTGCAATAGATATAAGATCTTTCACCAATATAGGCTCATCTTGCTTTGTCGCCATTAAAACAAGCTTATTCAGCAATGATTCCTCTAGCGGGTCAAGCTTTTTCCATCCACCTGTCGAATCAATAACATCTATAAGATGTAAAAAACGAATATACGCTGATAGTGCAATACTCTTTTGAAGAATTTGCTTTGTTTTAGCCAATCTTTCCATATTCAATACCTTTACCAATTACTTATGCATCAATTAATCTTGTGGGTAGATTCATAGTTAATCCATTGCGATTGAGCTGTCTGCATAAGCTCATACTTTTCTTTATTTG
>Ga0364901_10185_pt1 | contig 23487 bp, 19 predicted proteins | sample ExccelJu500002D4_FD_206968 | JGI IMG/M metagenome (GOLD analysis project Ga0364901, IMG submission 206968) | Enriched cells from Trout Bog Lake Hypolimnion, Wisconsin, USA - BchlTB.July09.5000.02.D4 | ecosystem: Environmental > Aquatic > Freshwater > Lake > Hypolimnion/Profundal zone | place: USA...
CTAGAAAGACGTGCCATTTTTCGTCAACAGTTTGAAGAGTTAGAACAAGATAAATTAAACTTAACATTAGATTCAACGCAATATGAGCAGGCAAAAAGTGAGCTCCAAAGACGTATGTTGGATGAAGTCGGTGTAGTCGCTTCCCCTTTAATTAAAATTAAACCAGATCGTCGTTTAGCAATCATACTTTTTCTTGTTATACCGATTGCCGCTATCTTGATCTACCTTAAAATTGGTAACATTTATTCTGTAGTTCCAAATTCATCTTTCAAGTCACAATTATCTTCCCAGCCTACCGCGGATGAAAATGCTTTGGCTAATGATGTTGAACCTTTACTTCAAACGCTTCGTAATAAGCTCGATAAAAATCCGCAAGATGGCGAAAGTTGGGCTTTATTAGGTCGTTCGTATGTTGAGCTTAAGCGTTTCGATGATGCCGTGAAAGCTTACAAAAATGCTGAAAAATTATTGCCTAATGATCCGCAGTTATTGTCAGACTACGCTGATGCCTTAGCAGTTAATGGGCATTCCCTTGAAGGACTGCCAGAGAAGTTGGTGATCCGTGCACTTAAGCTGAATCCAAACCACCCTAAAGCCCTGATGCTTGCCGCCGGTGCAGCGTTCGACCAAAAAGATTATAAGCAGGCAATAGATTTTTGGGAGCGATTAAGGCTAGCATTACCTGCAGACTCTGAACTTCAACCAGAAATTACAGCTTCTATTGCTGAATCACGTAAATTATCAAATATCAAAATAAGCGAGCCTTCGGTCAAGAAGTTGCCTACGCAAAAAAATTCTCTCACTTCTGGTATTAGTGGGACAGTCCGCCTTGCTCCATCTCTTGCAAGTAAGCTTGATGCTAATGCAACCTTATTCGTATTTGCGCGCAATGCACAAGGGTCTCCTATGCCACTTGCCATTGTTCGGGATGTTGCACATAACTTACCTTACAACTATCATTTAGACGACAGCACTGCTCTAGTTGCTAACCATAAGCTATCGCAAGCTGGCGAGGTAGTCATCGTTGCTCGTCTATCTAAAACTGGAGATGCAAAACTGCAGGCAGGTGATTTTCAGGGCATGTCTTCCGTTGTTAAAGCTAATGCTGGCGTGGTTAATATTGAGATTAACCAGGAAGCTCCATAATTTCAGTATTATCTAAGATAACTATTTTATAGCGTGCAATCTCTCACTAAGAAATCAACTTTTGATAATTTTGATTTAATGGTTAGAAACAAGCATAATGAGTTGAGTAGATCAATGAGTTGAGTCATTTCTCAGTAAATTATCTAAGAAGTGCATCAACTTGTCACTCATTGCAGTGGGATTGTCGGATCCAGTGGATGAGCGTAGGCTCTTCTAGACTTTGGTACCCGGAAGAGGACTCGAACCTCCACACCCTAAGGCACATGGACCTGAACCATGCGCGTCTACCAATTCCGCCATCCGGGCAATTAAAAAGGGTTAATTTTCTCAATAAACGCGATGGATTTTATATTAAAGGTAAGCTTTGTCAATGACAAAAAATAGTCACAATCATAAAAACAAAAGAAACAGTGATCCACATGCAGAGCGTGAAGCGAGCCGTTATGAGACGCCACTTCCAAGTCGGGAGCTGATATTAACAACGATGGGGGAGCAAGGTGTCCCATTGAGTGCTGATGAACTGTACAAGTTGCTCGCAATTTCTGATGAAGAACTCGATATTTTTAATCGCCGTCTGAACGCCATGGAGCGTGAAGGGCAGATTATGAGGAATAGAAAGGGAGCGTTATGCATTGCCGATAAGCTGGACTTGATCGCTGGGACGGTGCAAGGACACCCTGATGGCTTTGGGTTCCTAATCCCAGATGACAAAACTAAGGTGAGTGGTGATGATGTTTTTTTAAGTCCTAAGGAAATGTCTCAGGTAATGCATGGCGATCGCGCCATGATCCGCATTAGTGGTCTTGACAGACGCGGTAGGCCTGAAGGCAAATTGGTTGAAGTATTAGAGCGCCGCACACAAAAACTAGTCGGACGCGTCATACATTCGACAGGTGTAACCATTGTAGCAGCGGAAGATAAGCGTGTTAATCAAGATATTTTGATTCCATACAATATGGATATGCAGGCTAAACCTGGTCAAGTTGTGATGGTGGAGTTGACTGAACAACCGTCCGCACATGCCAAACCTATGGGTAAGGTAGTTGAAATTCTAGGTAACTATGCAGATAGCGGCATGGAGATTGAAATCGCACTCCGTAAGCATAATCTACCGTATGAATTCAGCCCCGCTTCAATCAATTTAGCCGAATCCTACCCGAAACTAGTGCAAGCGTCAGACTTTAAAGGGCGTATTGATCTTCGAGAGTTGCCTCTCATCACAATTGACGGCGAAACAGCACGCGACTTCGATGATGCAGTCTATGCAGAACCACAAGGCAAAGGATGGCGCTTGGTTGTTGCGATTGCTGATGTTAGTTTTTACGTTAAGCCCCAGGATGCTTTAGATAAGTGTGCTTTTGAACGTGGCAATTCAGTTTATTTCCCACGTAGGGTGATTCCGATGTTACCCGAAGCCCTATCTAATGGCTTGTGTTCATTAAACCCAGATGTTGAGCGTCTATGCATGGTATGTGATATGCAGGTAGATGGCGCTGGCGTAGTGAAACAATTTAAATTTTACCCCTCAGTCATGCGTTCAAAAGCACGCATGACATACAACCAAGTGTTTGATATTTTACAGAATCCGCAAGCGGAATTAGCGTTAGAGTACGCTTGGTTAGTGCCACATTTGAATGACTTATACAGCGTATATCAGTTAATGCTGACACAACGCGAAAAGCGTGGTGCGATTGAGTTCGAAACAACAGAAACCATTATGATGTTTAACGAGCAGGGCAAGATTGAGCAGATTGTGCCCAGTTTCCGTAATGAGGCCCACAAGCTCATTGAAGAATGTATGCTTGCCGCAAACGTATGTGCAGCGGACTTTTTGGCAGCCAATAATCACCCAGCGCTTTATCGCGTGCATGAAGGGCCTACGCCTGAAAAATTAGAAGCGCTACGCACATTTATGGGTGAGTTTGGTTTTGGTGTGGGTGGTGGAGATTCACCTCATGCCAAAGACTACGGTAAGTTGATTACCCGTATTAAGGAGCGTCCTGATGCACAGTTGTTACAAACTGTGCTGCTACGTTCAATGCAACAAGCCGTGTATAGCCCTGATAATCTTGGGCATTTTGGCTTAGCGTACGAAGCTTATGCGCATTTTACGTCTCCCATTCGACGTTATCCTGACCTACTAATCCATAGAGCGATTAAAGCGGTATTAAACGGTGATCACTATAAAGCGGGTGATTGGAATCAGTTAGGAGAGCATTGCTCAATGACTGAACGTCGTGCAGACGATGCTACGCGTGATGTGACCAATTGGCTAAAATGTTTTTATATGCAGGATAAAATTGGCGAAATTTTTGAAGGAACAGTTGCTGCGGTAACCAGTTTTGGCCTATTCGTGGCTTTAGATGGCGTCTATGTTGAAGGATTGGTGCATGTTACCGAATTGGGTAACGATTACTTTCATTTTGACAAAGCGCGACACGAAATGATGGGGGAAAGAACAGCTGTGCGTTATCGCCTAGGTGACAGGTTAACAATCAAAGTCGTGCGAGTTGATTTAGAAACAGCTAAAATTGATTTCACTTTAGTGAATAAAAACAACATGGTAGATGATATATCTAATAATGATTCTTCAAATAAAAGTGCGCCACCTAAATTAAGCAATATCCCTAGATCACGGATGTCGGCAGAAAAATCTGGCTCAGCTAAGCTGGGTGGAGGAAAGTCTAGTCCAAAGTTTGAAGGTCATTTTGGGCTAAAGACAGGCAAAAAAACAGAAGGCAAGTCATCATCCAAGCCTACTAACAAAGCTAAACCCAGTAAATCAAAAAAACGCTAAGTAACTTAGCAAAATAACAAAGAGTTAAATAACTAAACTTAAGGTAATAAGATGAGCGATGCCCGTATTCTATTTGGTTTTCATGCAGTATTGAGCCGTTTGCGCCAGCATGGTGCCAGTGTCCAAGAAATTTTGATTGATCGGGATCGCCTTGATGCAAGGATGAAAGATCTCCTTAAAATGGCTGAAGAGCTAGGTGTGCGTACTATGCAAGTAGACCGCGACCGCTTGGATGGTATGGCTGGCATGAATGGTCGACATCAAGGCGTGATTGCACGCGTTGTTGATACGCCAATTCCTTACAAAGACATTCATGATATTTTGGAGTCTGATCTCAAAGAACCGCCTTTTTTTCTCATTCTTGATGGCGTTGAGGACCCGCATAACCTTGGTGCTTGCCTACGTGTTGCTGATGCCATGGGTGTGCATGCAGTGATTGCTCCTAAAGACCGAGCGGTAGGGCTAAATGCAACGGTGCGTAAAGTTGCCTGTGGCGCTGCAGAAACAGTGCCGTTTATCGCGGTAACCAATTTGGCACGTACCATTCGAGAGCTTAAAGAGGCTGGTATTTTTGTGGTCGGAACAACTATGGATGCCCCTAGTGACTTATTTAATACCAAGCTTGATGGTCCCATTGCCATCGTACTGGGCGCCGAAGCGGATGGCATTCGCCGGTTGACTGCAGAGAATTGTGATGCTTTAGTCACCATTCCAATGTTTGGTTCTGTTGAGAGCCTTAACGTAAGCGTGGCTAGCGGAATTTGTTTATATGAAGCTAGGCGTCAGCGTAACTTAAAAATATAAGATTGTTCGCTATCTCCATGATTTAGTTTAACTTAAGGGTCTTTAAAGTACGTTGACGGACTTGAAGTAACAAATCCTTATTGTCAATTAACGATTCTCCATAACTAGGCACGAGATCTCGCATTTTTTTCTGCCAATCACTACTCTTTATTTGCGCACCAAAGCAACGCTCAATCACATGAATCATAGCCTGGACGGAAATAGAGGCGCCCGGTGATGCGCCTAATAGTGTTGCCAGAGAACCATCGGCAGAAGCGACAATCTCAGTACCAAACTCCAGCTTACCCCAGTTTTTATCGCACTTTTTAATAATTTGTACGCGTTGTCCTGCACTCGCTAAATGCCAGTCTTTTGCTTGAGCTTCTGGTAAAAATTCATGTAGCGCTTGCATACGCTGCTTTTGTGTTTGAAAAACCTCACCCAACAAATACTTAGTCAGATCTGTATTATGCCTGCCCACACTGAGCATCGCCTTAATATTGTTTACTTTTACTGATTTGGCAAAATCTAATAACGAACCTTCCTTTAAAAAGCGCGTAGTAAACCCTGCAAATGGCCCAAATAACAAAGCAGGTTGGCCGTTAATCATGCGGGTATCTAAGTGTGGAACAGACATTGGCGGTGCACCGACAGCAGCTTTTCCGTAAACTTTTACTGCATGCTGATGAATGACTGACGGATTATTGCAAATCAGCCACTGACCGCTAACTGGAAAGCCACCGTAACCAACACCCTCAGGAATTTTTGTTTTTTGTAATAGTGGCAAAGCTCCTCCGCCAGCACCTAAGAAAACAAACTTGGCATTAATGGTTTTGCTATGGCCTGTGCTCTTATCCAACAAGCCCACATGCCAACAGTCTTTAATTTTTTTTAATTTAAGGACGCGCGTGTTGTTGAGTAGACTGAAATTATCTTGTTTTTTTAGATTAATCACCATATGACGCGTCAATGCACCAAAATCTACATCAGAACCATGTTCAACGAATGTGGCGGCTAGTTTTTCATCATAATTGCGATTAGCCATCATTAATGGCATCCAAGCCTTGAGTTGATTCAAATCTTCGCTATATTGCATTTCAGCGAATAAATGGTGTTCCTTAAGTAAAGTGTGACGCTGATTTAAAAAAGCAACATTTTTTTCGTGACTGACAAAGCTAAGGTGAGGTGTTTTATTGATAAATGCATTGGGCGCAGGCAAGACGTTCGTTTCGACCAAGTGTGACCAAAATTGTAAGGAAACTTCAAATGCTGCATTAATTTCAAAAGCTCGTTGGGTGGATACGCTACCATCGGCCGCTTGAGGAGTGTAATTGAGTTCGCAATATCCAGCATGGCCAGTACCAGCATTATTCATAGCTGCTGAGCTTTCCAAAGCGACTTCAGGTAATTGTTCAACCATGGTGATGCTCAGTGTTGGGTCTAGTTGGTTGAGCAACATCCCCAAAGTTGCGCTCATAATGCCGCCGCCCACTAATAACACGTCTGTTTCTATGTTCTTCATATAACCACCTAATTTTGTGGCGTTATTATAATGGCTATCACTTGGCACTATAATAATTTGTATCCAAAAAACTTAATTAAAATTTGTCATTATCAAATGATAAACTCCACATTAACTGTGGATAAGTTTGTGAATTACGTAAATTTAAAGCTTGAACACCTCGATTTATAAAGGTTTATGTGCAATGCTTAAATTTTATACGTTCAATAAAATTTATAAGAATCAATAAGTTGTAAAGCTTTATTTAGATCTGACGCTATATTGCAACACTTAATGTAATACTTTATATGTTGTGCATAAAGTGGGGTTGGTCACAGGAAAATATAAGCGTTAAGACGTTAATAATAAACGATATACTCTGTTTATTCGAATGATAAATGCTTTAATTTTTGTTAAAAATCTAGCGTACTATGAGTGTGATAGTTTTTGCAGTCTACCAAGATAGTCCGATGACTCTATGGTCGCCTTTTGGCTAATAGGCTCCCTAGAATTACGCGAAAATCTTAGTCAATCATTGGCAATTTAATTATTAACAATGGTTTTACCAATAGGAGCTATTGCAAGTGCAGCTAACTTAAGGTGCTGCAGACCAAAAGGGATGCCAATAATTGTAATAAAGCAGATCAAGGCTGAAAGCAGATGTCCTATTGCCAGCCAAGCACCAGCAAATATAAACCAAACGATGTTACCAAGAATGCCGAAGAAACTTGTGCCTAAATCAACTTTACGATTAATAAGCTTGCGATTGACTGCTTGTTTACCAAAAGGCAAAAAAGTAAACTGTCCAATTACAAAGCAGGCTTTACCCCAAGGAATGCCGATAATAGAAAGATAGGCGAGGGTGCCAGCAATCCACCAGCCTATCCCCATGATTGCCCCGCCAAAAATGAACCAAAGTATATTGCCTATCAAACTCATTTGCGCCTCTTTATGTCGAAGGTTTTCTTTAATTCTTATTGTACAGTGGTTGGTATTAGCGATGAGTAGTGATATTTGAATTCCATGAAACAATGGGCTAAATGAGATGGAAAATGGTAGAATTGATTGCTCCGTTTTTTACTTTTAGGCAACAATACCGATTGCCGAACATGGGGGAGGGCTTCGTAGGCATACCTCGAATTATTTATGCGCGAACAAGAGATGAACATAAAAGATTATTATGCTGTATTAGGCATAGCCTCCGATGCGAACCTAGATAACATTAAAGCAGCCTACCGGAGACTAGCATCCCAACTACACCCAGATAAAAACCCTTCCACTGAAGCTCCGGCTATGTTTAGGCGGGTGCAGGAAGCTTACGAGACACTTTCCGATCGGGATAAACGTAAGGTCTATGATGAGAACCGTAGGCGCAGTCTGCTCGATAGTCCAATTGATACTGCACGAGAAATTTGGCAAAACTATATAGAAGGAGTTCTAAAGCAATGAGAATATCGCGCTACTTTACAGATTTAATGGCAACTTACATCGCCGAAGTTGATGATCTAAAGACCGACTCCGGCGGCAGTGATGTCTTAAATGCTAGGCTGAAAGATAAGCGGAGCCAATTTGTGGACTTATTGCCAATGATGGCAACTAATCCCGAGATGGTAGCTGTGATTTTTCATAAAAGTATCAGCATTAAAAATGCCAAAACGTTATTAAGCTATTTAGATAAAGAACCCCCTAAATTCCCGAGCTGGGCATCGGTATCAAGTAGTGTTGCATTTCAACCCTGGGCAGAAGATTTTGTAAAAACCCTAGAATCCACAGATGGCGGGGAGGAGTTTTTACTCACTACAGTCATGTTGGAATATATGCTTGGGCGTTATGAAATTAGTGAAGAGCATGCTGATGATCATGATGCCAAAGATACAGATGATGAATCCACCGACCTTGCTGAGGCTGGTGGTGAGTGGATGTCTGAACAAGGCTTTGACAGTCACCAATAAGCTATATTTTCTAAGAATGGAATAAAATGACGCATGCATTAGTGGTACAAGCAAGCACGCTAATTCAATCAGGCGATATTGTTAGAGCCGAAGAATTACTTACTTCTTTAGTTGAAACAGATGGAGACTTCGCCTTGGTTGAGGTGCTCGATGATATGGCGCCAAAAGATCTTTTGGCGGTAATTCGAGAATATGACTCATCTAAACAATCAATCTTAAGTCTATTAATTACACCAGAGCAGTTTGCTCGTGCAGTGGTATTAGATAGATTGTATGGTGAAGTGAGTCATGATCACTTGCGTGGCATGTTTAACTCAGTCATATTTCGCGAAGATGCTGATACTGGAGAGTTTATTAACGCCATTGCAGACCTTGAGTTTGGTTATGAGGCGATTGCCGACTACCTCTCAGACCGAGCTGAAGAAATTGTTGGTATTTTTCATGCTTTTGATACTGAAGAACTTTCACGTGCCGAGATTAGTGATCATGACTGGAAAGAGCTCACTTGGTTGCTTAGACATGAGCATGCTGATGTGTATGAAAACGTATTGTTATTACTAAAAGCGCAGATTGAAGCTAGAGAAATGGCTGAGGCTGCCGAGCTCGAGCTGGAAGAGGATGAAGAACAAGAAGTAAAAGCAACGCCTGTTGAAAAAGAAGATATCGATGATGATGAAGATTCTGCCATTTAGTTGCTGCGCCTAAGCTAAACGAACCAATCATGTCGAAAAAAAAACAATCCATAGCCGCTTATGAAAACGGCTTGTTTTTTGAAAAAACTTTGCGTTATGCGGTGGCGCATAAGTTAATTCATCAGGATGCGCTTATAGCTATTGTTAACGATGCTGCTACCGGCTCAGTTCAGATCGCTGAATACTTTGGGGCATCTTCACACCTTCGCCAAAACTTGGAAGATGCAAAAACAAAAATGGCCTTCTTGGTTAGTTTATATCTTGAGCACACTTGTGATGGAGATATGCTAAAAGCAGCAAATTTATTAAATGAAAAGCCATTTCGTGCGTTGTCCAGAGGTGGATCTCAACTTCTTAAAACCCTATATTCTTTACCAGAAGAAAACTATTTCGGCTCACCACGTTTAGATTCAGAAGTGGAGTTTTTGAAAAAACAGTTAGCTAAAGGTCTAACAGTTAATGAGTATAGAAAAAGTTTAGAGCGAGGTCAGTTATTTAAAACTGAATTTAATTTAGCCATTTGGTTGTTAAGAAAAATGGGGTTAGCTACAAGCGCTTTTAGCGAGTTACATGCACCAGTCGAACATGTCATCCGCACCTGCTTGCTATCTCTTGCCTATGGAGCTAAAAAACCCACTGTCAGTGGATTTAATTTTCCTGATGAACATGCTTTATTTGAAATTTTTACTTCAATAAGAAAAGAATGGTCATTCCTGGGGGATGTCACCAGTTCAACTATTTTTTTGAAAGACATCCCAGTAGAATTTAATGATTATTTGCATCAATCACTGATGAGTATACAAAAAGATGATATTCCAAAAATAGTAGATTCATCAGTATCGTTAAAATCGGTTTTTGATCAGCTTAAAGAGAGTAAGTATTTTTTCTTATATAACCCACTCGATGCTGTCAGTCATTTTGATAAATTGCAGGCGGAAGAATGGTTCACGCTGTCTGGTGGCAATGATGACGATGCATCATTATTATCGCTGTTATTATGCGGTGCCGCTGGCATAAAGCCAAAAGTTGGCCTAAGTAAAAATGATGTAAAAAAAATTGTTTTAGCAATTCGTAAAAATGGATTATTAGAAACGGAAGTTGCAAAGCTTATTAACAAAGCATCACATGAAGAAATCGAACAGCTAACCTCTTTGTGGCAAGATTTTATTGAAGTTGCTAAACCTTATTTGCTAGATAAAAGTGATGATAAATTTGCACAAGTTATGCCATTCTTGATACAGCATTGCAATTGTAGTGCTCTGCAAGATTAAGATACTTCGATAGATTTTTTTTCGTCCATCTCAATTATATCAACAATCCCCATCCCATGCGTTCGTAGAAAAGAATTGTGCTTGACGTTTACTGGTGGGAGTCTTCATTCTTAACGACATTAGTGAAGTATTGGACAGTAAATTACGCCAAATTTCTCAGACAGGGACGACAGTCGTTTGTCCATCGTCCATAACTCCGCACCTGGAGTGATTAGTGTAGATGCCAGTAAGATTATATCCATCATACCACACCCTTGGCCATAGAGATTTTCCCTCTCAATGAAGTCCATTACCTCTCTCAAGCTTTCCTGCTGCGACTGCTGTAGTGCCGCAAGGGAAGACAGCGTACTTGTTCGCGAAGGCGGGGTGCCGCATGCAAGCTCAGCCACGACCATCGGGTGAATGAGAACCGCGTCGCAGTCAAGCAAGTCAATCAGCCCCTGGTTGCGCTCCCGGAAATGGTTAACCCATACGGAAGTATCCACTAAAACGCCCATCAGTAAGCGCCACTAGGCCGACGAGGAATATCATCCATATCCGGCATGGATCCTCCTAAGGCAGTCAGCCGTTTGGATGCCTGAACTCTGATGAAGGTCTTGATTGCCTCCCTGAATAAATCAGTTTTGTCCATGGCGGGGTCTGCTACCTCGAGAGCCTTTTCATACAGTGAGTCTTCAATCGTTACGGTCGTTCTCATATCATCACCATTAGCATCAAATAATGCATCATTATACATCTCGTGAGACATCACAGCTAATATGTTTGTCAGTAAGTGAACTACCCCACAGCTAAAGCTGGGGGCTTCTAACTTCAACGGCACGAGCAAGGACAGAGGACTTACGTCCCTTGGCTTGACTGACAGTGCCTCCATTAGCAGTAGCGACCGCACCGGCCGCTATCATACGTTTTGCTTCATTGCGAATGTTGATGGCGGCGTTGATATCTCTATCGTGCCGAGTGCTACATTTATCACAAGTCCACATTCTTATTTCTAACGGCATTTGTGCTTGAGCATGCATACAACATGAGCAGGTTTTAGAACTAGCAAAGAATCGGTTCACTTCAATGTAGCCTTTGCCTTGTCGCGCTGTTTTGTACTTAAGCATATGAGTGAAACTTCCCCATCCAGCATCGCCAATAGCGCGTGCTAGATTGTGGTTTTTCATCATGCCTTTGACGTGCAAATCTTCCACAGCGATGACTTGGTTTTCGTTCACCAGCCGTGTTGATAGTTTATGCAGGTAGTCCTTACGCGCATTCGCTACGCGCTCATGCGCTTTAGCGACGAGGTTGCGTGCTTTATTGCGGGTATTACTGCCCTTAGCCTTACGGCTTAGATGTTGCTGCTTTCTTGCTAAATTCTTTTGTGCTTGACGCAAATGTTTTGGATTGTTGAATTTAGAGCCATCACTGGTGACTGCTAAATCAGTAAGTCCAACGTCGATTCCAAGTATCTTGCCATCAAACGACTCTGCAGGTGCTTCAAGTCCGTTCTCTGTCAGAATAGAAGCAAAGTAACTACCACCAGGATCACGGCTTACTGTCACAGTCTTAATTAATCCTCTGACTTCGCGGTGTACGACCGCTTTAACGTGACCAATTTTAGGTAAGGATACTTTGCAATCGTCTACAATTTTAGCGCCTTGTGGATACTGTATCGACTGCTTACTGTGTTTATGCTTAAACTGTGGGTATTTTGCTCTACGCTCAAAGAAGTTAACGAATGCGCGGGAAAGATGCAGGCTCACGGATTGCAGCACTTGACTATGTGTTTCACCCAGCCATTTAATCTCTGTTTTTAACTTAGGTAGCCTTGCGTTTAACTGGTATTGCCCTAAACCCTTACCAGTTTCCGCATACACTTTCTGCGTCTCGGCTAAACTGTTATTCCAGTACCAGCGTGCAGAACCAAAGGCTTTAGCCAATTTCTCAGCTTGCGCTTTATTGGGGTAGATTCGGATTTTAGTCGCTGTTAACATTACTACTTATTATAAACTAATTTTGCAATAAAAATGGTAATAACTGCGTTATTCACTCCTATATCCCCATGGCTAAAGCGAGGGGATTTACGGCGTATTTGTTAAATCGTAATCTATGGTTGCCATCAATCACGAAATACGGATACCCATAATTACTAAACTTCCCCCTGTATTTAGACATGGGGAGGTTTAGTGATTTGTGTTGCATGATTTTGGCTGTGTAGTATAGATTTGCTTCCTATAGATTCAGTATGACCAAATACAACCGGCAGCCCGAACAAGAACAAGTCAAAATAGCTACTAGCCTTATATGTTGGTAGTAGAGCTTGCGAAGGTCTAATTTACGATTGGAGGGTGATTTTAACTAACTGGTTTAGAGTCAAGCTGTGTTATGAATAGAACGCCAAAATCATTGGTTGGTAGTAAAACTCAGTATTGAAATTAGAGGAGTAGAAAAAATGGCACACACAATAACCGCAGAAGATCTATTTCAAGATCTGAAACTTTTGCCAGTAGCAGAACGTCAGAAATTTTTTGTAATTCTATCTACGCATGCTTTTCGTGATGAAGATATGAGCCATGAAGAACTATTCGGGCATCTGGCTGGTGATGAATTTACAGCGCAAGAGGCCGTCGACTATTTGGAAGTTTCCATGTCAACTTTTAGGCGCTACGTGAACGCTGGCAAGTTATACCCAAGTTCTAATGTTGGGAGAAATCAGATGTATGCAGTGAAAGATTTAAAGAAATTCAAAAGAGCATTTGCGACGCAGTAGGGTGCTTGGAAACCTTAGGCTAAACTTTACGTTTATCTTTGGTTTTAAGGCTGATTTTAATCTCTAGTGTTGGTGCGTAAACTGCTACTAGATCTTTGGGTATTCTTATACGAAAATGGTAAACAGAATCTATGAGGGATAGGTGGGTTTGAGTTAACATTGTCATACTCCAAGTGTACACGTGTGTACGGGTTGTGTGTACGACTTAAAGTCTGTAACTCGTTGATACTAGTGGTTTTTTAATTTAATCAACTACTTGCTATCTAACTGGCGTCCCCACCGGGATTCGAACCCGGGTCGCCTCCGTGAAAGGGAGGTGTCCTAGGCCTCTAGACGATGGGGACCTAAGAATTTCTATACTAAATACAAGTGCAGTATTCTACTACAAAAAAAACTATAAAACTAAGCTATTTTGGTGGAGGTAAGCGGGATCGAACCGCTGACCTCTTGCATGCCATGCAAGCGCTCTCCCAGCTGAGCTATACCCCCAAACCTACAACTTTCTCGCTATTCATTTATGAGCTATCAGCGAGGCGCCATAATAAAGATGGGGGGCTTGGTTGTCAATGCTTATCAGCCAAAATACCCTAAAATTTAGCCACGTATATTAGATTGGCTTTCAAATTGCATTAAATCTACACGAGGTAGTGCTTGCCAACCTAGTTTGCGGTGTTCGGCAACGACATTAGTAAAGACTCCACCTCGAACGTAGAATTTAGAGGTTACGCGCATAAATTTAGGTTCGGTTGCTGCAACAAGATCGTCTAAAATTTGATTGGTGACTGCTTCATGGAAGCAACCTTCATCACGAAAAGACCACATATAAAGTTTTAAACTTTTAAGTTCCACACATTTTTCATCTGGAATGTAATCAAGATAGATTACAGCAAAATCCGGCTGGCCTGTTTTTGGGCATAAACAAGTGAACTCAGGAATTTCCATATGAATATGAAAATCACGTTTTGAATTAGGGTTATCGAAGGTTTCAAGCGCCTTATTGGCTGGTGCAGTGGCTTTTCCACCAAGAGATTGTGATGACATTAGGGATTTTTCTCTAAAAAAAAGTTATTATACAATTTAATTAAACCGTATATTAAATCAGCTTAACTAAACATATCTAATTAGACCTATTCAATTTGCGCCTCACTCATCTAAAACTGGCTGGTTTCAAGTCTTTTGTTGACCCAACTACATTACATATACATGGCCAGCGGGTCGGTGTAGTTGGCCCCAACGGTTGCGGGAAGTCTAATGTGATGGAGTCCGTCAGATGGGTGTTGGGTGAATCTTCCGCTAAAGAAATGCGCGGGGACAGCATGGATGCTGTTATCTTTAATGGCTCGGGTAACCGAAAACCTATCTCACGTGCCAGTGTTGAGCTTGTTTTTGACAATAGTTTGGGTGGCGCGGCAGGAGAATGGTCGCAGTATGCTGAAATTTCCGTCAAACGAATCATTGAGCGCGATAAAGGGTCTACTTACTTTATTAACAACTCGGTCGTTCGACGTCGTGATGTGGCCGATCTATTTTTAGGGACAGGCTTAGGTGGTCGTGCATATGCCATCATTGGTCAAAATACTATTAATCGTATTGTTGAAGCTAAGCCAGAAGAGCTGCGCGTATTTTTAGAAGAAGCTGCTGGCATTAGTAAATACAAAGAGCGAAGGCGTGAAACTGAACTTCGCTTGCGAGACACGAGCGAAAATTTAACCCGTGTTGAAGATATATTGCGAGAACTTGATACGCAGATAGGGCGCTTACAATCACAAGCAGTAGTAGCTGAGCAATACCATCGACTTCATGACTCACTTAGTTTAACTAAGAGCCAAATATGGCTATTTAAAAAACGTGACGCCAGCAGCACATGGGAGAAAGCACAGCGTTCGACACATAAGCTAGTTAACGATCTTGAGGCGCAAATGGCAAGTTTGCGTTCTAGCGAAACTGCACTGGAGGTTGCGCGCCAGCAACATATTAACACTACTGAAGCACTTAATCAGGCACAAGCCCATTATTATGAGGCTAATGCAGAAGTTTCTAACTTAGAAAATCAAGTTAAGAATAATAATGATGCGCGTGAGCGCATGCAGTTGCAGTTGCAGCAATTAAGCACTCAGCTTGAAAAAAACAATTCTCAGCAGGCTGATTTTGTAGCGAAATTAGCACTGTCGCAAGCCACACTGCAATCTGCGACCGATCATTACAACACTGCTGAATTAGCACTTCAAACCGCACGTGATGCCTTACCTAACCAAGCCAAGCTTTATGACGAGGCACTTGTTGCATTTAATAACATTCAATCAATGTTGCTAGAGGCAGAGCAAAGTTTACGTTTGGAGAAGATTAAGGCTACCCATATTCAGAATGCCATTAGTGAAATCAATGAGCAACTCCAACGTTTAAATCAGAATCTAGCTGAATTGCAACTCACTAACGACGAAGCTTGGTTAGACAAGCAAGCACAATTAACCGCAGTGGAATTAGAAATAACTAATTTAGAAAAAAATGCCCAAGAAAACTTACAGGAAGAGCAGGCAATCAGCGCAGCATTAAAAACGAGTCGTGAGTTGATGTCATCGCATCAGCATGCACTAAGTGCGCTGGAGGCGGAACTCTCTTCCCTACTTAAAATTCAGCAAGCCACGCGTTCTGGCAATAATGAAGCTACGCTAAGTGCCTGGCTTAAAGTCGCAGGCTTAGATGCAGATAAGCGTATATGGCAGACTATCACCATCAAATCTGGCTGGGAAACTGCAGTAGAGGCAATTTTAGGCGCTAGACTAAACGCTATTGCGCATACAACGCTTACGCAACAACAAAGGCCGCCAACGGGCTTAACGCTAGCTATAACGAATACTAACAGTCATGTAGAGTCCAAGTTTTTAAACGTTACTAATGCTGAAAACAAAGTGAAATTACATACGGTGTTTGAGAAAATTGAACCTAAATGCGAAGCAGTGCTGAGGGATTGGCTTGCTACCGCCTACATTCTTGAGGATGATGTAAATCCTGTGACTGCAAGCTCACAACTCGTTTATGGTGAGAGTTTAGTGAATAAGCACGGTGATATCTATACGCGGCATAGCGTTACCTATTATGGTGCACAATCCTTGTTGCATGGGGTATTAGAGCGACAATCCCAATTAGAAGCGTTGCAGCAACAACAGCCCTCGCTAATAGAGGTGCTCAATCACTCAAAGCAACAGACCTTAAATCTAGAACAAAGCCTACAAAGCTTACGAACATTCCAACAAACACATGCTGCGCAGTTAAGAGTCTTAACTCAACAAGCCCACCAATTTAATCTTGCATTGCAACAGATTAAGCAGCAACAAGCGCACGGATTACAGCGACAAAAGTTACTACAGGCGGATGTCGTTTTGGCAGAAGCTAAACTAGTAAAACTGAATTCAGAAAAAACTAGTAACAATGCTGCTCTTTCGCAAATAGAAGGAAGCTTACCGCAGCTCCTAGCCCATAAATTAGTTGCTGAAAATAGTAAGAAAATATTGGAAGAAGCATTTAATGAGCAGCGTCATGCGTTACAAGTTACAGAACGTGAGCATCAAGAAAAGAACTTTAATTTAAAATTAATTAACAATAATATCAATGATTTAACCTCTAAAATTGATCAGTTACTTGATGAAAATCGCCAACTAAAAATGCGTATCAATGAAGCTGAAGTGGCTTTGAATGCGACTAAAATGGAAACATTAAAGGTGAATTTAGAGGCGGCCTTAAATCAAAAGCAGCTAAATGAACAGGTGTTACTAGAATGCCGTAACACAATGTCAGAGTGTGAACAGCGACTTCAGTTACAAGAACGTACGCGCATGCAAAATGAGCATTTACTGCACCCATTGCGTGATAAATTAGAATCCAGCCGACTTGCCGAGCAAGAGTATCGCCTCTATTTTGAGCAATGCCAGGCTGAGCTAAATGCTTGTGGCGTTGATGAAGCATTCCTAACCGAAAGCATTGTTGCCCTTAAAGTAAGTGCCGGCAATGAAACCTTAAAAGTAACTGACTTAGAGCTTAAAAGAACAAAGCTTGAAGAGGATATAGCTGAGCTTGGCGCCGTAAACCTGGCCGCAATAGAAGAATTAGGCGTAGAAAAGACACGTAAAGGTTATTTGGATAGCCAATGCTTAGATTTGCAAGAAGCTAGTAACACTTTAGAACAGGCGATTCGCAGAATTGATCGTGAAACTAGCAGTCGCTTACAGGCAACTTTTGATGAGGCTAACCGCCATTTTAATGACATTTTTAATACATTATTTGGTGGTGGCCAAGCGAGACTAACATTGCTAGGTGAAGAAATTCTTGACACTGGCATGCAAGTATTTGCACAGCCCCCAGGTAAAAAAAATAGCACAATTCACTTGTTATCGGGCGGCGAAAAAGCCTTAACTGCATTAGCCTTAGTATTCGCGTTATTTAGATTGAATCCAGCGCCATTTTGCTTAATGGATGAGGTGGATGCACCATTAGATGATAGCAATACGGAACGTTTTTGTGCACTAGTAAAAAAAATGTCAGAAAAAACACAGTTTTTATATGTAAGTCATAATAAAATTACAATGGAAATGGCACAGCAATTGATCGGTGTTACTATGCAAGAATCCGGGGTTTCTCGTATCGTTGACGTCGATATGGAAGCTGCTATAAGACTGACTGAGGAGCTAACCACCTAGTGGTTTTCTGGTATAAAAAATGTTAGAAAGCTTAGCGGAAATGACTGATTTACAAACAATACTCATCATAATTGGCGCACTAATTATAGTGGTCGTGATCACAATAAACTGGTGGCAGGAAAGACGCTTTCACCAACAAGCACAAGCAAGGTTTGCTTCACCTCACCCCGATGTACTGCTCGATACCAATAAAACTGAAGAGCCTAAGCTTAAGAATTTAAAGCCATATGATGAAAGAATTGATCCTGTCATCAGTCACTTTGACGAGACTAAACTAGAAGTAGATTTAGTCGAGCATACCTTTGAATCCGATCAAGCGCATTCGTCTCAACCTGAAGAAGTTGTAGATAAGGTAATCGATGAGGTTGCAACTGTTCATGACGATGCAATTCCGCTGCAAGCTTCATTGATGGACGATGAGCCTTTAGAAATCTCACCGCAAACCAATCAAGAAAACGACACTGAAGTCAAGCCAGCTCAAGATGATGATATTAAAGCAATATTTGAAGAGATTTTTAGTAATCCAAGTAAAACCATTGCTAGCTACAAACAATCTTCACAAGAACAAGATAGTCTCGGGGCAAAAGAGCTATCAGGTGCATTCCCATTATCATTACCTGCCATGCTAGATTCAAATATCGATGTTACCGCACTTCTGCATTTAAATAATTCCATCCTATTAAGCACGCTTAGCCCTCAGTTGAACCTTTTACAAAAGGATTACGATAAACCATTTTTTATACATGTGCGTGATTTAGCTAATCAATGGCATTTACTGAGTACAGCGCTACCTGATTTAACTCTAAGCGCAGTGACTTTAAGTTTACAGTTGGCTGATCGTGCGGGTGCCTTGCTAGCACAAGACTTAATTCGGTTTGAATCAGAAGTAGCACAACTAAATATGGAGTTGAACTCAAGCTTAGACTGGTATGGCTTAGAAGACGCTTTAAGCAATGCTTCCACGTTAGATGCCTTTTGTATAGAAGTGGATAAATCGATTAACCTTCACCTCGGTCAAGCCGAAAATGGCGCTTTTACTGGCACTAAATTAAGAGGGCTAGCTGAAGCGCAGGGTCTAACATTAAGTGCTGATGGGAGTTTTAAATACTTTGGCGCATTACAAGATGTAGATCTAAACGAACATGCGCAACCTTTATTTTCAATGTTTAACCGAGATAATCACATGTTCAGCATTGAAATGTTAAGAGGTTCTGTAGTAAAAGGTGTTACTTTTCAGTTAGAAATTCCTCGGGTAAAGAATTTTAGCGAGGCATTCTCGCACATGGTGCAGGTAGCGAGGCGCATGGAAGTTGGATTAAACGCAGCCATGGTGGACGATAATAATAAGTTATTAAGTGATGCCAAAATTGATCAAATACGCCAACAACTTAAAGTAATAGATGCCGCAATGAATGATCGAGGCGTTGAGTCAGGCTCAGATAGCGCACTTAGGTTATTCTCCTAAATGGTAGGTGATGTAGAACTGCGCATCGCAAAGCTGCGCCAATTAATCGCACGTTATGATTATGAATATTATGTTAATGATGCTCCTAGTGTTCCTGATAGTGAATATGATCAGCTCTATCGTGAGTTACAAGGCTTAGAGAGCAATAACCCCAATCTCATTACTCCTGATTCACCAACGCAACGAGTAAGCGGAACTGCAACCAATGCTTTTAATGGCATTACGCATAGACAGGCTATGCTTTCACTTAATAATGTTTTCGAAGATTCGGAATTAGAAGCTTTTGATAAGAGAGTCCGTGAATCATTAGGACAAACACAAGTTGAGTATGCAGTAGAACCAAAATTTGATGGACTTGCCATAACGCTTACTTATGAGTATGGATTATTGACGCAAGGCGCAACCCGAGGAGATGGTTACCGAGGGGAAGATGTTACGCACAACATCCGCACCTTACGCAGCATACCGATGCGCTTAAGTTGCGATACCCCCCCTCCATTACTGGAGGTGCGTGGGGAAGTGTTGATGATGAAACGCGATTTTGAGAAACTAAATCAATCGCAATTTACTAGAGGTGAAAAGTTATTCGCAAACCCTCGTAATGCCGCTGCGGGGAGTCTGCGACAGTTAGATGCAAAAATTACCGCAACACGACCATTATCTTTTTTTAGTTACGGCATCGGTGCTGCTGAAGGATTGCCGGAACTCTCTAGTCATAGCATGGCGATGGACTATCTAGCCAGCTTAAAATTTCCTGTTAGCGATGCACGTGAAGTGGTTATAGGATTGTCTGGACTACAAGCCTATTACCGTAAAATTGGTCTACTGCGCGATAAATTAGCCTTTGATATTGATGGTGTGGTTTATAAGGTAAATGCCTTTAATCAGCAAAATGAATTAGGCTTTGTATCTCGGGCTCCGCGCTGGGCAATCGCTCACAAGTTTCCAGCGCAAGAAGCACTTACAGTGGTCGATGACATTACTGTTCAGGTCGGACGAACGGGAGCCATTACGCCTGTAGCAAGACTACAGCCAGTATTCGTCGGTGGCGTAACAGTAACCAATGCAACATTACACAATGAAGATGAAGTTCGGCGTAAAGATGTTTATATTGGAGATACAGTAAGCGTACGAAGGGCAGGGGATGTCATTCCAGAGGTTGCAAGCGTATTAGTCGAACGCCGTCCAAAAAATGCTAGGCGCTTTGAAATGCCGCTAGTCTGCCCAGAATGTGGCTCTCATATTTTGAAGCAGGCAGATGAGGCGATTGCGCGTTGCACAGGTGGGCTATTTTGCCCCGCTCAGCGAAAGCAGGCAATTTCCCATTTTGCCTCCAGGCGTGCAATGGATATAGAAGGACTAGGTGAAAAACTTGTAGATCAACTAGTTGAGGCAACTTTAGTCCATACGCTAGCTGATATTTATAAGCTTGACCTTGCTACATTAAGTAAGCTTGATCGGATGGCGCAAAAGTCAGCGCAGAATCTATTAGACAATTTAAATCATAGTAAAAAAACTACATTAGCACGCTTTATTTACGCCTTAGGTATACGTAATGTGGGGGAGGCTACTGCTAAAGATTTAGCTAAGCACTTTGGCAATCTAACATCTTTAATGCAAGCAAACATGGAGGATCTTCGGAGTGTTAATGATGTGGGTCCAGTGGTAGCAGAGTCAATTATCAATTTCTTTATTGAACCTCACAATAAAATAGTAATATCTGAATTATTAGAATTTGGGATTAATTGGCAAGAAACTGAAGGGAAACAGATTGTTACTGGAAATTTAGTAGGTAAAATATTTGTTCTGACTGGTACTTTGCCAAACTTAACTCGTGATAGCGCTAAGGAAATGATAGAGGCAGCAGGTGGTAAAGTAAGCGGAAGTGTGTCAAAAAAAACCGACTATGTAGTAGCTGGAGCTGATGCAGGTAGTAAGCTAGAAAAAGCGCAAGAACTAGGATTAATGATTTTAGATGAAAATGCTTTGCTTGGTTTACTAAGTAAAATTTAACATATAACATTTCAATCATAATATTTAAACCAACAGATAAGACTTAATTGAGAAGACGTAATGAAATTACAATTTACCTTAGCTTTACTATGTAGCAGCATGTTTATAAACAATGTTTATGCAGATAGCACACAAGATACAACCTGTGATCAAGCGCTAGTAAAAGGGGATATACCCGGCGCTTTAGCAGCAGCTAATAAAAACTTTAATTGGAATAGTCGTGATAAAAGCACGTTAATTTGTCAAGGTCGTGCCTATAGCGCTCAAGGCAATCTTAATAAAGCCTTAGAATCCTTTAGTGCTGCAGATAAATTAAGTAAAGATGCTTTTGATCAAACCATTGTTGCGCTGGTGACAGGACAAGCCTATAAATCAGCTAAGAAAAATGAAGCTGCAATTATGAGTTACGAAAAAAGTATTACTTTTGCACAAGCAGCAAACAATCAAGCCTTTGTTCGAATGAATCAAAATTCAATTGGTGATATTTATTTTGAAGAGAAAGAGTTTGAACGTGCGTTAGCAATATATTTGGCTGGCAGTAAGTTAGCAAACAATGATAATGAGCGTGGTGATAGCTTTGAGCGCGTTGCCCTGACTTATCATATGTTGCATCAGAATGAACAAGCCCTAGAGTATCAAATAAAAGCCTACTTAACGAATGAGCAGGTTGGTACTTTAGATCAGTTTGCACACTCCGGTATTGAGCTTGGTCGTTATTACACATTAGTAAAAAGCTATGGAAATGCAGAGAACACACTTAATAAAATGATTAATCTAGCCAAAGAGCAAGGTGGAGCATACTACGAGGCCCAAGGCAGTTATATGTTGGCTAAAGTAAAAGTAGCTACTGGCGATTTAAACGCTGCAAAAGATTTAATTAATCATGCGAAAATGATAGCTAAAACTACAAACGACAAAGCTTTATCGGAAGAAATTGACGTGGAAACTCATGATCTTTTTTAATAAGAGCATTTAGTCTAACTTTACTAGATAATTAATGTCTTTCCTAGGTACATGTTTATTATTTGAAAGTTACTTCTATGACTATTGCAATAAAACAAGACGTAGTTTCCTCGGAAATTACACCTCAAGAAGTATTTGAAAATCGTCGTGCGTTTATTCAAAAAGCAAGTGCATGTCTGACTGCAAGTGCAATCATAAGTTTGGCACAGCCATTCCAAGCGTTCGGAGCCAATGCCACTGAAACCAATGTAAATTCTTCGGGCATTCTAAATCCAAAAGTCTTAAAGTACGCTAAAACTAGCTATGGTGTCGGAGAAAAACAAACTAGTTATAATGATATTACGACTTATAACAATTATTATGAATTTGGAACCAGCAAAAGCGAACCCGCTGTCAATGCCAAATCATTAAAGCCTCATCCCTGGACTGTCAGTATTGAAGGTGAAGTAAAGAAATCAAAAACCATCAGTATTGAAGATTTATATAAACTAGCTCCATTAGAAGAGCGTATCTATCGTATGCGCTGTGTTGAGGGTTGGTCTATGGTGATTCCGTGGGTAGGCTTGCCATTAGCTCAGTTGATTAAATGGGCTGAACCTAACTCAAATGCAAAATATGTTGAATTTATCTCCTTGGCAGACCCGCAACAAATGTCTGGTGTCAATTTGCCAATACTTGACTGGCCTTACACCGAAGCTTTGCGACTTGATGAAGCTATGCACCCCCTAACGATTATGGCTGTTGGCGTTTATGGAGAACAGTTACCTAACCAAAATGGTGCTCCAATGCGCTTGGTGGTTCCTTGGAAGTATGGGTTTAAAGGTGCTAAATCCATAGTTAAAATAAGATTTACGGAAAAAATGCCACAAACCACCTGGATGAAAGCCGGACCTAACGAGTATGGTTTCTACGCTAACGTTAATCCTTCAGTTGAACATCCAAGATGGTCACAGGCCTCTGAAAAACGTATTGGATCTGGCTTATTTGCGGGTCGTATTAAGACACAAATGTTTAATGGTTACAGTGAACAAGTAGGGCAGATGTACGCTGGTTTAGATTTGCGCAAGTACTTTTAGTCGAATTCATCAATGATCAACTCATTAAAGAGGGCGCCCACCAAGAGGCAACTTCTATGGATAAAGGCTATCATATTTTTAGTTTGCTTAACTCCATTAATCAGACTCATTTTTCTGGGATTTCAAGATCAGTTAACCGCTAACCCCGTTGAATTTGTTGAGCGCTCCACTGGTTTTTGGACATTATTCGTTCTTTTAGTTACGCTTACTTTCAGCCCTATTAGATTGCTTACGGGTGTTGCCTGGCCCATTCAATTACGTCGTATGACTGGCCTATTTATGTTCTTTTACGCTTGCTGTCACATCACTACATATCTTTGGTTAGATCACAGTTTCTTTTGGCCTGACATTAGTCATGACATTTTAAAGCATCCATATG
>Ga0364901_10186_pt1 | contig 23406 bp, 16 predicted proteins | sample ExccelJu500002D4_FD_206968 | JGI IMG/M metagenome (GOLD analysis project Ga0364901, IMG submission 206968) | Enriched cells from Trout Bog Lake Hypolimnion, Wisconsin, USA - BchlTB.July09.5000.02.D4 | ecosystem: Environmental > Aquatic > Freshwater > Lake > Hypolimnion/Profundal zone | place: USA...
TGCTTCGTCGTGATGGAGGAGAATGCACGGTTTTTGATCAGGATTACAATCTGATGAGCGAGGATAAGACGACCTCATTTCGAGGCATGAACATTGGGTTTGTCTTTCAGGCCTTTAACCTTATTCCATCACTCACTACTGCGGAAAATGTGGCCACGCCGCTGATCATCAATGGCATGAAACCGAAGCCCGCCGTGGCAAAGGCCAGGGAAATACTCGACCGGGTGGGATTTGACGACCGGATGATGAGATCATTCCCGCCCGATTTGTCTGGTGGGCAGCAACAGCGGGTGGCCATTGCACGTGCGCTGGTTCACGGTCCTCGGTTCATTGTCTGCGACGAACCGACCAGTGCCCTAGACGGCGAAACTGGGCACAAGGTCATGGAGTTACTGCGTCGTCTGGGATGTGTGGAAAACCGAGCGCTCGTTGTCGTGACCCATGATTCGCGCATCTATAAGTTCGCTGATCGGATTGCAACAATGGAAGATGGACGTATTACGACCGTGGTGGACTCAGCTGCAGATCTGAAGGTCATTTCACAAAAAACCATTTAAGAGAAATTATGATTCGCAAATATTTTTTACCAGCCCTTGCCATTCTAGGCGTAGGGCTCGGCGTTGTGGCTGCCCTGCAGAGTGCCCGCAAACTGGTGCCGACTCCGATGGTGTCGGATGCGCCGACCTCCCCATATAAATCCTTTGTTGCAGGCGCTGGCCTAGTGGAGGCCAATACGGAAAACATAGCCATAGGCACCCAGATCGCCGGTATAATTTCGCAGATTTATGTCCAGATTGGAAGCCATGTAAAGAAAGGGGATCCTCTTTTCACCATTGATGATCGCGCCACTCGCGCCCTCCTTGCCACGCAATTGGCAGCCGTCAAGGTAGCCGAGGCTCAATTGGCACAGGCAAACTACTCGAACTCGATCAGCCAAGGCTTGGTTAAGAAACTTGTAGTCAGCAAGGAAGAAGCGGATCTGGCTAGTTATGTGGTTAATTCGGATGCCGCGTTGGTTTTACAGGCACAGGCTACAGCCAACCAGACGGCCACCGACTTGGAGCGTCTGACTGTCCGTGCTCCGCTGGATGGTCAGGTGATGCAACTTAAGGTCCACCTTGGAGAATATGCTGCTGCGGGGGTTCTTGCGCAGCCCCTTATCTTGTTTGGAAATGTTGAGCCCTTATATGTCCGGACGGATGTGGATGAGAACGAGGCATGGCGGGTGCATGAGGGGGCTCCGGCGGTTGCCTACCTGCGGGCCAATAAGGATATCAGCTCACCGTTGAAATTCGTCAGATTTGAACCGTACGTGATTCCGAAGGTTTCGTTGACAGGCGGGACAACTGAGCGTGTAGATACGCGTGTCATGCAAATCATCTACAGTCTCCCCTTTGGGGAGCACCGGATCAGGGCTGGCCAGCAGATGGATGTTTACATCGAGGCTCCGCCGCGTTCCTCGGATCCGACCGCACCCCAAAAATCTCCATGAAGTGGTGTGCGATACAGAGTTCGAATCTGTGACTCCTGACGTGTCAAGCTAGGGGTTTGAACCTGTTGGTTGCCGATTCCCAGTTGGCAATTTGGACGCTAAGCAGCGAGTTGTTTGTTTTGGCTTAAAAGTACGGTCAATGTCCTCTACATCACTCTGAGCAGCCCGTGGAAGAACGACCACAGCGAAAGCTCCAACAACAATTTGCGAGATGAGTTCCTCAACTGGGAGTTTTGATTGCTTCCTGTAGGCAAGGGTGCTGGCAGTGCAGCACCTATTGAGTGCAACAAAGAGCGTCCGCACGGTTCGCTCGGATATAACCCCCCCCGAATGGCGTAGGCAGCATTATGAAATACTCCGTGACGGCCTTTCCTTCCTCCTCCACCAACAATAACCAACATATCAACCAAGAGACATTACTACACTTTTGATATAGTCCCACTCAGGTTTCAGGTCAGTTTCTTATATTATTCTGGATATTGGGAATCTGTGCTAAACTATATCAGTTTCATGGCCCAAATACTTTTTTCCTATAGAGCGCTTGATGCCGATGGGAATGAGAGAACCGGCGGCATCAGTGCAAGCACTCAACTGGAGGCCGTCAAGGAGCTCCAGCAGAAAAAATTGTACGTCAAGAAGATCGACCCGCTTGTAGATCGGCGTTTGCGCATCCCCAAACAAACGAGATCCCACACCCATCATCCCTTTGCCTGGGCATTCAAGAGCGAAAAAGTCTCCGCCAAAACAATGATGATTTTTCTCAGACAAATGGCGACCCTTTTGGATGCTGGACTTCCGATATTAAGGGCGCTCAAGTTGCTCCAAAGCCAACAGCCTGAAGGGAAGTTTTATGATGTTTTGGAAAACATGAGTGCTTCCATCCAGTCAGGAGAAACATTTAGTGATGCCGCCGCTCACTACCCAGAGGTTTTTAACAGACTCTTTGTGAAAATGGTCAAAGCAGGGGAATTGGGTGGAGTGATGAACGTTGTTCTAAACCGTTTGGCGGAATACACCGAACAGACACAAAAAATCAAGGGGAAGGTCAAAAGTGCGATGATGTACCCCTGTGTCGTACTCCTCATTTCCATCTGCATTGTTTCAGGTCTTCTCGTTTTTATTGTGCCGAAATTTGAAAAGATTTTTTTGGATATGCTGGGTGGCCGACCCTTGCCCTTTCTGACTCGGGTTATTATCGATTCGAGCAATGGATTGAAGGATAATTTTGTTGTGATCCTCGCTTCCCTGATAATTATCTATTTTTCCGCAATTACACTTCTGAAAAATCCTAGGGTTAAAGCCCTCGTCGACAAATCACTTTTTTGGATGCCATGGTTTGGAGAGCTCGTCAGAATGAGTGCGATGGCACGTTTTTCTAGGACATTGGACACTTTACTTTCAAGCGGGGTTCCGATTTTACAGGCCCTCAATAATGCAAGAGAGACAGCCGGCAACATGGTGCTAGCTGATGCCGTAGCGAAGATTTATGTCTGCATCAAGGAGGGGGAGACCATCCGGCAGGCCATGCTCACCACGGATGTCTTTCCGGTCATGGTAGTAGGCATGGTGGAGGTGGGGGAGGAAACAGGCAAGCTTCCCGAAATGCTTGGTAAAATTGCGGAGCTCTATGAGGAGGAAGTGGACACCACCATCGCCGGTCTGACGTCCCTGATGGAACCGATTATGATAGTTATGCTGGCGCTCTTGATCGGAACCATTGTGATTGCCCTGTTCCTTCCCCTGATCGGCATCATGAGCGGGTTGCAGTCCTAGGAGAACAGCGGAGGCTTTGATCCTTCACTCACGATCTTGGATGACGCGTTTGCCGATTCTTTGGCCAATCACTCCTTGACGGTTTCAACTCTTCGGTCAAGCAATTCACCGGTGAGTCGGTCTATTGCCAGATGGAACCAATAGTGAACCTGCCCGTCGACGATGAAGCTGTTGAAGTTTGAGGCGGTGGAGGGGTAGCGTCCGGTTTCCACCACAAGATCGATCATGAGATTCCAAACTCGTGTCTGGCCTGCGGAAGAAAGTGCGCGGATGCTCGTATCCCGAAAACGCTCGATTCGTTGTTCCGGATCGGTTGCCAAGGAGGGATTTGACAGGATCGAAGTCAGATCGTTTGAAGCCGAACCGTTGGCACCGCTATTGTCGTCGCTAAATCCCGCATAGGAACTGCTTCCATTTACTGACGATGTTCCCTGAATGGGCGTATTGGAAAACCACTTTCCAACTAGCTCACTAATATTGACCAAAGGCCCCGCGGGAGCATTTGTTTCCTTGGTGCGGGTGATCAGGGCTTGCGCCACGGCATTGGCAAGATTCGTGCTCATCAAGGAATCGACAACACCACAATTGGGATTGAATTCCTCCTTATAGGCACCGGAAAGGATGGCCTGCAGTACAGGTAACTGGCGGGTGTTCAAATTGACTCGGCCGGCGGCAAGGCCAAGCGAATCCGTGGTGTCGTTGATGCAAAAGACGTCCAGCAAAGCCGCAGCGCCACTTTCAGGTGCAGAGCAAGAGAGATTTCTCCAAGGAGTTCCAGAGAATACATAGCCGAGCTCCGCCACAGTTCTGAAAGGACGATTTAACATCACTGGACGACTGAGGTACTCGTTGGCATTGGTATTGCCTTGAATGGCAGTAGCAATACCCGTTGCTGAGAATGAATAAGCAGGTAACAGGGGTATGCCAGAGGGATTATCCAACGTGCTGTTGGGAACCGTGGCGGGGAGAAAATTGCCAAAAGGCACAAAACCACCAATTCCCCGACGCACAACCCCATCCGCATCTGCAAAAAACTGATTATTGAAAGCCGCGGATTGAGGATCCGTGGAGAATCTCTGGGTGCTGCTTTCACTGATATTGGGGTTGTTTTGCACAAGCATTCCAGGACGCATCACGCTGGCGGCAGGGTACCAACCTGCTGCAGTCGGAATGGAATTGGAGCTTAGGAGCATTCCTGAATATTCGTCCGGCCGGATCGTCAGCGCAGCATTCTGCTGGGCGGCGTACTGCATTGCCGTTGCATTAGTGGAAGTTCCTATCGGTGCAGCCCACCCGCCGGTGTAGAGAGGTGCATTTGAATAGGAGGCAATTGCAGAGCCCAGAACGATCGAATAAATCGGGGTATTGGTGTTCGTGTCTCCACCACATCCCGAAAAAATCATTCCGAAACGAGTCGTGCGGGGATCGAAAGCAACCACGCTCCATTCGCTTCCGATGGCGTTTTTCGACCAGTTAGTATGGGTAGAATCGGTGTAGAAGGTCTTGTTTTGATTATATCGAAATGTGGAGGAGTTGGTATTTGTACCCGTATTAGAAGGTGGATAAGCATTGGTGGAACTGGCCACAGAGGTGTATTTTTCATCATAAGTGATCCAGTTGCCGAAATAATCCTGACACTGAAGCAGGTAGGTCACACTTGGAAGACCTGCAGTGCCATTGGTGAGATAGGTGACGTATCCCGTAGGAGCTATGCCTGCAGTGCCGGAACCTGATGAGGGAGCGCCAGACGCGATTCCATTATGCGCGAACGTCGCGCTGAACGCCATCGGCACTGTCCCCATTGGAATGCCTATGTATTGCCCGTTATCAGCCACACCGATTGCGCCATATTGGTATGCTGACATATTGGTGGCCATGGAGTAAGTCGTCGAACCCGAGAGGTTGCTGCCGCTGGGCACACCCGGCTTGATAAGGAGTGTCGGCTCACGAAAAAGATCCTGGCGATTTGAGGGAATAGCGAAGGATAGGGTAGCATTGCTGGAATTTAGATTTGTGGGGGTGCTGCTCTGCCAGCTAAGAACCGTGCCTGAATATGGGATCCAAGACTCGCTGAGAGTGAAGTTCACTGTGGGAACGTTACTATTCTGGGATGCCGTAATGGGATCCGTACTGATGGCCAAAAGACGGAAATTCGTCGGGACGGGGTTCGTAGAAACATTGGTACGCATCGCATGCGGATTCCAGATTTCGGGTTCCTGAAGGACGATACCCGAGCCACCATTGGTCGCAGACCAGCCATTGGTGAGCATTGGCAGCACGGAGACAGAGGGGGAAGAATCCCGTATCATGACCTTGCCCTCGCGGATCCGATAAATGTATGGAAGATCCTGAACGCTTCGGATTTCCACGGTGGCCCCCCCAAACGTGGTGCCATCACTGAATTGGATTCTCGTGGGATATGAGTCTGGTCGGGACTGTCCTATGATATTGGCTCCAATCTGGATGATCTGGGCATCAGTCCAGTTGTCATAGACTTCGTTGTATCCGAGGGGGGTCGACCACGCGTTGGTGTTGGTAGCAGCGCCCGAATAGGTATAAGCTTTTCCAAGGGATCCCACTGTGATTGCGGCCTTGAGCAACTCGAAGAAATCGGGATCACGACCAACTGCAGCCACCTGGCTAAGTGTCATAATCGGTTGATTGCTGCCGGCCCTGTAAGTCCAGGATCCGTAGCTGGAAGAGGCAGCGTTGCTGTTCCAAGTTAGCCCGAAATATCCCTGAATATTATTGGCAGAGCCCATCACAAGCAGAGACTGGGGAATTCCAGCGGAAATGTAGGGAGCCCACGCGATGCCATTGTTCGCACTCGGCCCCACGTAGGTGATCCAGGAAAGGAGGCTGAGGGGAAATCTCTTTTTCACGAGAGGATCACCCACATTCGCAATGGAGCCGTTGTTTCTTACGAAGCTGTTTGAATTGACCTCGATTTCAAGGAAAGGTGGGTTAATCGTACTGTCATTGCCGTAAGCAGAGGCGTTGTTGCCCCCGTTGGCTAGAGGAAGCACTGTGGGACTTGCTGAAGAGGCTTTAAAAGAGGGTTGGTTAAAGCATCGAGTGAAGGTTCCGAGATACCTGAGCGCATTCATGGCAGCAGCCGCTTTACCGGGTTCGCAGCTTTCAAGGAACGAGATCAGTTCCTGTCGACTGGTAAACTGATGATCCGTTCCTACTCCCGATGAGTTTGAACACGTGACGGTACTCGTGTTGCAAGTTTCCATGAATCCACTGTTATTGCCGAGAGTTGCAAGGCTGTAACTGAGGCCATTATCAGGAATAGTATACCCCGGAAATGTTCCTGTGGCTGAGGCGCTTGCATAATTCCTCCAGGCAATCAAGGCGCTGATCTGGTTGGCATCGAGGCCAATCTGGGTCAAGTCGGCAAAGAATTCCCCTCCCTTTCCACAAACTGGCAACGCAGACTGATTGGTCAAGGCTGCTGGATATCCCGCAACATTGGCATCGAGAATCCCACCCTCGTCGTATACCGCATAAGCATAGCGTCCCACCGCAGTCGTCGTATTAGTGGAGGACCAGCAGAGTGACTGGCTCCAATTCGTCGGAATGGTACCGTCTCTGGCCACGACAATCCAGTCGGGTGGAGTGAAGGAATTTGTAGGAGTGGTATCGCTGCTACTATTGGGATTGGCCCTTGCCAGAAGGAGATGCTGATTCCATTTTGCCAGTGTCACGTAGAACCCATTCAGCGAGGGATAGGTAGAAGAGGAAGGAATAGCACATGACGGCCCTCCTGGATAAGAAGCGATTCCGAAAGCACTTCGCTTGGCGAGGTTTTCCAGACCGCTTGTACCCGAAGAACCTGCAAGGGCTGGCATCATGTTCACGCTAGCAGTTGGATAGTAGATGAGGTTCGTGGTGACAGTTCCAGCCGCTACATTGGTGACCGAGACTGCAACGGGTGTCGACCCTGCAGCTATCTCTTGCTCGAGATCACTCATGATCTGTTCAATCGCTCCCTCGGCTAAAATATTCTCAATCCCAATGATGGTGCTGGTATTGGCAACCTGCCGTTGCATCCCGCTTTGAATGAAAAAAGCCAGCGGGAGAAGAAATATCATGACCAGAAACACCAGAATGATAACCAAGGCAGATCCTTCTTGTAACGGGCATCTCCCCCCTGACGTATTACCATCGGTTCCATGTATTTTCATCTATTGAGGAGCAATGGAAGATGGTGTTTGCGAAGCGAAGTCGTCAGCCAACCTAATTTGAGGATCAGAATAGAATCAGTCCAAGAGAATGATTTGTTTTAGGATCCTGATTATATGGTCAGCTGAATGACGAGAAGGCAGCGATGATGCTTGAAAAGCAACCCCAGTCATGACTTGGCATTTCGTTAGATCGCTCTAAAAATTTAGAGCTTAGATTCCTTCATGACAAATGGGATTCATCGTTTGACGGGAAAAGAGCGTTGATAAATCCTAGTCTGAGAAAGCACGATTTGTGGAACTTGGGGAACCGAATAGAAATTGGTTGACCAAACCCCGATTGGAATACCTCCATTGGTGGTGGCATTCGGAAAGGCCGCAGCAAGATTGGTGAGTTGCTGGGCTGTTGTGAGTTTTCGACTGGTCTGATCAAGAATTCCAAGCGCCACGACTATTGAAGAGACATTCGTCAATCCATGCCAGGAATTGCTACCGCTGCCTATATTTGCATAGGTATTGTTTCCATTGGTGGTGCCATTCGCATTGGTGGAACCAGGCTCCATTAGAAGAGCAATCTCCATGCGAAAGACAGAAGGGCCGATCACATGGAAATAGTTGGCTGAATTGCCTGAATTCGTGAGTGGCGAAGATCCATTGAATACTGTCTCGGTGTTTGATGGGGTGATGAAAGTGATGTCATCCCATGATTTCGAAATTCCGAGACGCACAAGAGCATTATTAGTAACAAGATATGAAATTAAGGTAACAGGGCTCGAATTGGTTCCGTTCGTGGAAAAACCAGCTCCATGACTGTAGAAATACATCTGGTCATTGTTTCCGGAGTTCGTGGACACACCGATAAATAGGGAATCAACATCGGAACGGTTGATGATTTGGGCGATATCATCACCCATTCGGTCGAAGATCACTTCGGCTTCCGTATCGCTCTGGGTATGCTGAGTGGCTCGGGAGATCGTCTCTGAAACCTGGTTGAGGACTTGTGCCATCAACACTACCAACATGGCCAATACCGCCAGTGCCACAAGCATCTCGACCAGAGTAAAGGCATGCTGGCGGCTACCACGTTGACCTTTACCATTATTTGTTTTGACCGCAGCCATGATTATTCTCAGAGCCGCAGCCGCCGGAATCGCAACCGTTACCGCCACCGCCGCCGCTGCAACTGCCCCCGCCACCGCCGCCGCTGCAACCGTTACCGCCACCGCCGCCGCTGCAACTGCCCCCACCTGTGCCGCTACTTCCACTACTACCACTGCCTCCCCCACTGTTGTTTGTTGCCGTTTTCACAGCAACATAGGCTCCTCCGCGCTGGAATTGCCTGTTGAATGAGGTCACTGTTTCCACTGATCCTTGCGCAGTTCCAGTCGGTGGCCAGTAGACCTTGATTCTAGCGGTGGTCAACGAGGTGACTGTCGCCGAGGCGGCGTTGCTCATCCAGATTGTTGCTCCGTACCTAGCTTGGGATGGTGAATTCACACCGATACCATCCGCCGCCAAATAAATATTTGTTGATATCAAGGTGGAGGCATTCGTCCCATCCACGGGCAGCATAATTCCTAATCCCGGCGAAGTATTTTCACTGGCAGGCGTATTTCGCAGATCCTGTGAGATTGCCGAGAGCATTGTCGCGGCAGCCGCTTGGTCGCTTGCGTTATTGGCAACCTTAAGACTTGTTGGAATGGCTTGCTGCAGGGCCACTAGGCAGACTGCCGCCAATCCCATGGCGACACAGACTTCGATCATAGAGAACCCTGCGTTTTTTGTTTGTTTGGTAGATTTCATGGGGGTTGAGTGTGTTTTTTGTTTGTTATGGCCTGAAAGTGCGAGTGGCTCCCGTAAGAGCATCTAACTGTATGACAGCGGCGTTGGGGAAATTGTTCGATGTAAAATTCCCATGCGTCGGAATCAAGGCTATCTGAAGGTACTCGGGCGGGCTGGATGTTCCTGGAAGCGTGGCAGCACCCTGTGGCGTGAATTCAATGACTCCCTGAGTAAATCGGGTTACGGAATTAGAATTTTCTAAGGGCCATCCGAAAGGTGTGTTGGTGGCCGACGGGTCTCCTACGGGACTTAAGGTATTTGCCGTTGTATTCGTGGCGTAAAAGGTAGCGTTGGTTGCCAGGTGGAGATTGTCAAAGAACTGCAGTTTCCCTCCGGGCATGAGGTTTCCCGTACTCCATGAAGCAGGATTCGTGGTGTTGTACCCCTGGGTGCCATCCTTGCTTACTGCAATGCCCACCCAGATCCTGCCGGTGCCCGCAGGAGCTGGGCGCAGCACGTCAGATTTTGTCACATCAGATTCATAAAATCCGACGTACACGTAGGTGTTCCTCGCCATGGCTTGGGATCTTGCCTGTGACAGAATTGCGCTGATGATTCCGGAACTGGCTGTCAGGTCACCAGATCCCTTGATTCCATGTATTGAATGAAACGTGAGGCACATGACCACTCCCATGATTCCGATGACCGTGACTAATTCCAGAAGAGTAAAGCCCCTCAATGATAAGTTCGGCCCTAGAGCCTTCCGAGCTTTCCATGGGAAAAACTCATTCATTGTTACAATGACAATGAATCACCTTTTTCTAAGGATGCAAGGGGTTGAGGAAAAATTGTGCGAACTGTAATGAGTTTTGGAAAGATTACAAAAGCTTAACGACAGGAATCATAACTTTCAGGTCGGGTTACTTATTGGGGATTGTTGTGCTTCAACCAGAGGTTTGTTGGCAACAGTGGTTGGAAAATTGAACTTCTATAGAGAGCCATAGGGCATCAAAACGCATCCAAAAAGCGGTCAAAATATTTTCAAGAACGGTGGCGCATAAACCGCTAGAAGCCCATGAAATGGGGCTTTGGAGATGGTGCGCGATACAGGGTTCGAACCTGTGACCCCTACCGTGTCAAGATAGGGGATTGAATCTGTTAGTTGCCACTTTCTGGTTGTCAGTTTGAAATATTAAGCAGCTAGACTTGTACTGTTATCGCAGAGATTCACTGTCAACACTTCCACCGATTGGGTCGTAGGAAGGAATTGTGCATAGTGTCGTTCAGTTGTTTCAACTGAATCCCCAAGGTAACGGGCGATGAACCCGATGGTCGTGTTCTTCATCGCCAAGTTTGTTGCGAACGAATGTCTGAGCGTATGACTCCCAAAATCCTTGTCTGGTGAAACTCTCTTCACGAATGCCTCGTACTTTTTTCTATAGTCGTAGCGATAGCGATGCTTGCGCTTGCGTTTATTAGGAGCGAGGACGTAGTGCTCTTTGCCAGATACAAAATTCTTGAGCCATAAGTGTATTGAGGGGGTGATCGGAACCTCTCTCTCCATCGATTTTACCTTGAATGGGTTTAGCCCAAGTTTTTCTGCACTGCTCTTGTCAAGATTTTGGATTGAGCAGACAGGTGTGTTATTCACGAATTTGAACCAGCTTTTACGAGAGTTGATTATCTCATCCTTTCTCATTCCCAAGAAGGCTCCACAAATGAGGATATAGGTAATTTCATCGTCGGTGCTTGCATCGATAACTTTCTGAATCTCTTCGAGGGTCAGGTAATTTTTCTTCGCCTGAATGGTGTATTCGTAGGACTTCAACGCCTTTCTGCTTTCCTCGATAAAGAGTTTTTTTTCGTTAATGCACCAAGTCAGAAAACTTTGAATTGTTGCCTTGTACCCAGCCTTCGTTGACACGGCACATTTAGCTTTTGCTGTGAAATAGCTATCGATGTGAGAAGGCGACAAAGTAGCAATCGGCATGTTCTTTCCGACGATATCTGCGAAGCAATTCAGAATGCCTTTTTTTCCGATGGAACTGTTTTCTGAATACTTCTCTCTCTGTTCTTTGAATGAGATGTATTCGTTGATGGCTGCTTCAAGACTACCTTTATAATTAAAGGGCAGACATTCCTTGATTCTTAATGCCTTTGATATGGCTTCAGCCTCATTTGCAGTTTGAAGGCTAACGGATCTTCTTACTCCACCAATCTGGGAGCGATACTGGTAAATCCCACCCTTTATCCAAAGGCCCTTTAATCTTTTCTTCGCAGGACTCATTTCGACAGGTTGTTTTCCCAAAGGATGCACAGATCCTCAACGAGCTTGGAGGGGTAGAAAGTCCCCTTATGGGTTTTATCACAGGGTTTTAATCCGTACTCTTCTTCAAGAATTCTAAGGATTTTCTCCTTTCCTAGATATTCAATAACCTGAACTCGGTTTAAATATCTCGGAAATGGCTTCATTCTTACGATATTTTCACGATGGCGTTTAACCTCCTCTTTCTGAGAGATTTTTTCAGTTAATTGCTTCATCTCTCCAAGTGCTGATTTAAGAAGGGGATATAATCCCAAATAGTTAAACCGATATTCAGCTTCCAATGGGATTGCCGCATTTGGATTTGCTCTTGAAAACGTTACTGCATTATATCCTCCTTTGTTAGTTGTTATTTCCGATTTCATGAGGAGTATTATGCCAAAAATAAACCGGAAAATGAAGCTTATAATCGCTCAAAAACCGCTATCAGAGTAAAATACTTTATATCAATTGAGATTTAATAATATCTCAGGCTTTTCGAGCCTATCGGGTTGCGATTGCGACCCCGAAAAGAGACTTTTTACCCTAAAAAGTTATTGATTTTGGGTGAAAAATGGGCAAAAAACGACGAATTTTGCCTAAAAAAAGCATTTTTCTCACCAAGATTGCTAATTTTTCTCTGTAGCCGTAGGATAATGGTCAGGATGATGGACATGCTTGCTGTTATTACACTTAGTTAAAACAGATAAAAAATTTTTCTGAAATTGATTCCCCTAGTTGTAAGTAAGACTAATGCGACAGTAATAACCTTCTTGGGCCGCATTAATAGAGCTAAATCTTTAAATAGATCTCTGTTCTACTGGCATGGAGAGATTGGGAAATGTGGGGGGGGGTAGAAATCACTATTAATGCATGTTATAATCCACCAAATATGAAAAATATAACCCAAATTAATCCTAGAAATGAGATCAATTCGCCAGAGGGCAATATTGATAAACCTCTAATACAGAAGAAATATCATAGCGATGTCTTTAAATCGATTAGGGAAGAACTCATAAGTGATGGAAATTCGGTTCATCCGCAATTCCATTACTTGATGAAGGTTCCCTATCAGTTTTTCATTACTATACGCTACATCAGTAGGGTTCTAAAAACTAAACACACCGAAACCGCTAGAAGAGAATACATTAACGGTCTCTTTAGGCAGTTGAATCTTCAGATTAAAGAAAACCACCCTCAGATAATTTCTGGCAAAAGAACGGTTCACTATGTCCGTGTGAACGAATTGGGTTTGTCTGATCATATCCACTCGCATCTTCTTCTTCATATCCACCCTGATGCTGTTGAATTGGTTATCGAAGAGGTATTTGCCTTCTTTGATAATCTTCAGAATTCCCCCCCAAAAGAGTTAGAACAGGTTCATGTGATTCGTATCTCAGGAGACCAAACGCAGCTTGTGAGTTATTTTTGCAAGGTAGAAAAATCCACTCCTGAAAAGCATTTCGACTATTCCCCGAAGTTTTTTGACATCATCAACAGACATTATCTTGGTGGGAAAAAAATCATATCCGAAGAGAAAGCTGCCTTGCTCCAGAGACTCGCTGAGATTTGGGCTGATCCTGTGGCCACAATGCCATAGGAATGGCTTTTGGTGGATTATCCTACGAAGCCCTTATGAATCCCTCTTAATGGCTCTGGGGCGATTTAAAGAGGTTTTGGAACTGTGCCTCCTGTTCAGTGTTGAAAAGCAGTCCGTAATCCTCCAAATCAGCAAAATCGACCTGCTTATCCGAAAGTTCTTCAACGGGAATAAAGGCATTCATGAGTTCAGCGATTTTTAGATAGTCTTTGGCATACGGACTCAAGGTTTTCTTCTTAACAGGGGCAATCTTGCCATTTTCTTCATCGAACAAGCCAAAATCATCCTCATTAGATTCCATCAATCTCTTGGGACTATCAATTTGAAGCCAAGCATTGGACCTGGCACTTCTTTCCTCACCCATCAGCCACAAAAGTAGAGATCCATCGAAAAGTGAAGAATGGGTGTGCGTAATCAATTTTGTGGACTGATCACGGTTGGAAAGTATCTCACAAAGGACAAGAATTGTGTCTTGTTTGAGATGGTTTTGACCAACCAAGTTTATTTTTAGGACTCTTGGTTTTTACTTCACTGCCCATCGAACCTTCCTAAAGAGCAACCCTGTGCTTTCTTCAGTTAAAAATAGGGTTATCTCAATCTTTTCCTTTGGCTCTGCACAATTCAGAGATGAATTATTCAATTTATTGGTCGATAGTTAAGATACTAACATTCAAGCATTTATAATTAGGAAAATCAAGCAAATACGGATCACTTCTCAACTCCTGTTGTATTAAATCGGAGTGTTTTTTAAGGCACTCGAAGATTTTTCACTGTTCTATTAAAAAAAGGGATCAGGGAAGAGGGGGTCTGTTAAAATTTGTCGTGGGTGAAATTTCTTCTGATCCGCCACCCCTTGATAATTCGATCCTACGGGTAAGTAGGATATATGAGAAACCCCACCGAAAATCCCAAATGCAGACCAGCCAACATTTCTCCGCTAGTAGATGACACAATAACTTTTAGGCTACCTTCATGGTCGAAGGACGTGATTCGTGAATTCTCCATTGGTAAGAAGCAAAGCCTGACGAGATCTATCCTAGATGCACTGAATCATTACAAACCACTGGCAAAACTTTATGATCAGAAGATCACGGAGCGATACGAGATGATCGTGAATGCCTCTGAAAAACGTGAGGAAGAGAGTGTTTTTTGCAGTTAGTGAATTTAACCGAATTGCTGTGCAGTATTAAGCAGTCTTTCTCAATTCCTCGGCTTCCTGAAGAATCCTCTCGTGAACTCTTTGAGAGAGCATCGTTTCAATGACATCTCGAAAATCCACTTCGGATAGATACTTGGAATAGAGTCCGTGATTCCTCTCGGTTCTTTCGAGGAAGGCTCCTGAGATCTTTTCCTTTGCAGGATAGGAGAAGTTTTGGAGGTCGTTGTTCTTCGCCTGTTTCTGCAGTTCTGCATCTCGCACCAGATCGCCTTCGATCTGATCGAAAAGGAGTTGATCTTCAGGCCCAAGCTCTGCTCCAAAGCGTTCATTGAGCAACCCCACGATAGTAGAAAGACGAGTTAAAATAGGCTCTCCTCCTCCACCTGCTTTTCCTCCGAGAAGTCCTGTGACTTTGCCTGTATCTCCTGCAACAAGGGACAAACTTCCTTCGAAGGTCTTCTTGGCTCTGTAGAAGGAGAGCTTGATCTCATCGTCTATGTTTCCTCCACCCCCCCATCTAGTCTTAGGCAGCTTCGCTAGCAGGAGTTTTCCGTATGCGTGGAACTTCTCAAGGGCTGTGTCCTCGAAGTCCATGATTTGAGCAAGGAAAGCATAGGTTCTGACAAATGCCTGAAGGTCTCCTACGAAGTCTCTCTTGTCTCCCTCATCTTGAATCTCTCGGTAGCGAGTAACAGCAGGGTCTAGAAGGGCATTGATCTTCCCTTGGTCTGTTGGACCGGCTTTCTCCTTGAAGGCGATCAAGGCGAAATCTTCAACATCGTCTTGGTAGATGATTTTGTGCTCATCCACTTCATCCCTTAATTTGTAGAGAATGTTGGGATCTGTGACTTTATCGATTTCGGTTGTCTCAAAGAAGGGTTTGAAGGCTTTCTTGATGTCTTCAGCCTCATTTACGAAATCCAAGATGAAGGTGTCGTCTTTTCCGGGGTAGGTGCGGTTGACTCTGGAAAGAGTCTGGACGGCTTGAACACCATTCAGTTTTTTATCCACGAAGAGAGTGTGGAGAAGGGGTTGGTCGAAACCTGTCTGGAACTTGTCTGCAACGAGAAGGACTTGGTACTCGTCTGTGTCGAACTTTTCAGGGATCTGGCGAGATGAAATCCCATTCATTTTCGTCTCTGTGTAGCTCTTCCCTTTGTCCTCAACTTCTCCAGAAAACGCTACAAGGGCTTTGATGCCTTTGATTCTCTTCTCAACAAGAATCTTGTCGAAGGCTTGCTTGTACCTGACTGCAGCTTTCCTACTGGAGGTGACAACCATTGCCTTGGCTCTGCCATCAATCTTCTTGCTCGTGAAGGAGAGGAAGTGCTCAAGGATGATGAGAACCTTTTGAGCAATATTGTAGGAATGAAGTTCTACGAATTTTACTGCAGAGCGTGAAGCCTTCCGCTTTTCAACCTCTGGGTCTTTGGTTTTTCCAGCAGCAATTCTCCAGTATGTCGAGTAGGTGACATAGTTCCTGAGCACATCGAGAATGAATCCCTCCTCGATTGCTTGCCTCATGGAATAGAGATGGAAAGCATGAGGTTTTCCGTCCTCTCCCTTCCTTCCGAAGTATTCTAGCGTCTTTCCCTTGGGTGTGGCTGTGAAGCCGAAGAAGGACATGTTGGGTTGTCTCTTCCTTGCCTTCATTAGAGCGAGAATCGCCTTCTCGTTCTCGTCCTCTGCCCCATCTAAAGCCTTGTCCTCTTTCTCCTGTTCCTTGGCTGCTGCTGCAAGTTCCTCCTCATCACTTTTCTTACCAAGAGTCTTTCTTAAGGATGTAGCGGCCTCTCCTGTTTGGGAGGAGTGAGCTTCATCTACAATGACGGCATAGCGTCGATCTGGAAGTTTACCGATTTTCTCTAGGACAAATCCGAAGCTTTGGATGGTAACAATGATGATCTTCTTTCCACCTGTGAGAGCCTCACCAAGTTTTGAACTCTTGCTCCCCTCGTTGGATTTGATGGCTTCTACAACTCCTGATTTGTGTTCGAACTGAGAGATTGCGTCCTGCAGTTGATCGTCCAGCACGATTCGATCAGTCACGACAATGACAGAATCAAAAACAGTCTTGTCGTCTTTGCTGTGCAGGGTTGTGAGCCTATGAGCAAGCCAAGCTATGGAGTTGGTCTTTCCACTACCTGCAGAGTGTTGAATCAAATAAGCCTGACCTGCACCCTTCTCCTTCGCATCGTCAGCACACTTCCTGACGCAATCCAGTTGATGATACCTAGGGAAAAGTAGTTTCTCCACTTTGGTTTTGGTTCCATTGGGAAGTTTCCTCGTCTCAGTCTGTGTCTGGACGAATTTCCCCAAGATATCCATGAGGCTGTCCTTCTGCAGAATCTCTTCCCATAGGTAGGAAGTTTTGAATCCTTTCCTGTTTAATGGATTTCCTGCTCCTCCGTCATTTCCCTTGTTGAAGGGAAGGAACTTGGTTCCACCCCTTGTGAGATGGGTTGCCATATAAACCTCGTCGGGATCGACGGCGAAATGGACGATGGCTCCAGTTTTAAAAGAAAGAATCTCTGTGGATGGGTCTCTGTCGTAACGGTATTGAGAGATTGCGTTCTGAACGGTTTGCCCTGTGAGAGGGTTCTTCAGTTCAAGGGTGGCGATTGGGATGCCGTTCAGAAATAGAACTGTGTCGATGGTCTCCTTGGACCTGGGATTATAGGGAAGCTGACGGGTGACGGTGAAGATGTTGGTCTTGTATTGACGAATCACTTCCTCGTTGAGTCCTGAAGATGGAGGCATGAAAGCCAGTTTGAGTTTAATTCCTCGGTCAATGATTCCTCCTCGGATGACATCAATGACTCCTCCCTGCTTCCTGTTTATCTCGGCTCGGATGTATTTTAGAACCTTCGTTTCGGTCTCCGAGCCATAGCTCTTCTGCAACTTCTCCCATTCTTTGGGCTGAGTGGATTTGAGGAACGAGAGAAGGACATTTGAATCAAATCCGAGAGTGGCGTTGAAGTTCTTCGGGTCTCCCTTCTGATAACCATTGGCAAGGAGATGAGCTTCTATCTCTTCCTCAAACTTCTTTTCGAGATGAACTTTTGTTGAAGTCAAAGTTTTGAGAGGAGGAGATTTCTTGGAGTGCTACAACTCAAGGTTTTCCTGCTTTTTCAGTGGAGGTGAAGTGTATTTTTGAGGAAGTACCAAAGTTGGTCTCCGAGATGAGTTCCAATGGCTCCGATGATTCCTAATATAAAGGCACTACTAGCAGCGATGATTGCTGCCCAAGCCCATTTGGAGAGCTTTTTGACAGAATTCCTTGCCTTCTCTTCTGCTCTCCACTTTTCGAGATAAAGCCTTCCTTCTGGTGTAATTCTGCGGATTGATGAACTGGAAGGAACTCCGTGAATATCGATGATGTTTTGAGCACTCAGCAATAGACCATCGTCCAACCCTATCACCTCGCTCGTGATTTCAGTCCGTGTGAATCCATCAATATTGATGTCGATGATGGGAAATGTATTTGAAGCTTCAACGGCTTCTAGGATCTGGATGTGAAGAGGTTTCTTCACGCTACCTCCTGCCGTAGGTCTATCTTTCCTGTGACTGCTTCGTAGATGAGAGAGCTTCGGTATTCTTTCAAGGATTCAATAAGTCCCTTTTTCTCCGTGATGAGTCGGTCGATCTGGGAGGTCTTCTCATCTAAGTAAGAAACGATTGCTTCTTGTTCTTGTGTTGATGGAAGCGGCACTACCAGATTGGCATACTTTTCAGCACTCACATTTTGGATAGTTGCTTGTATTTGACTGCCAACAACATTGTTCCAATAGAAATCTGTCTGGCAGTAGGAATAGAACCATCTCGAAAGGCATTGATCCGTGTTAAGTCTTGCTCGAATTAGATAACCAGCAAAGCAAGCAACCCCCCAATTTTCTGAATAAATAAAAGTCTTGCCAACGGTTGCCCCACTTCTAGCCAGTAGAACATCTCCTTCTTTAAGCAGGTAATCCTTTGCAACTTCGTTAGGAAGGGATTTGAAAGTTTCATCCCTAAGTGTTCCATCGGAATTTATGTCCGTAATACGGACAAACCGAGGAAGGCTTTTGTCTTCTAGTTCGGCTGCCTCGTTAGCTCCGTACTTTAACGGTTCAAGGAGACAGTGTTTTAGCCTTTTCACATTCCAATGTTCTGGCACATCACCAAGCCACTCGATGCCTGAGTCCTTCATCTTGGCTTTCGGGTCTAGCCCCTTGGTGACTGCATGGGAGATGATGGTCTTTCTCTCCTCCTGCAGAAGCTCGATGGATTCCTCTGTCGCCTTGATTGCCTCGTCGATTTTGGAAGTCTCACGGTCTAGGAATGCGGCGATGAGTTTTTGCTCGTCGAGCGAAGGTGTAGTTACCTGAATGTTTCCAACGAACTCCCAACTCGTGCGAGGCATTTTTGCCCCAAATGTGGAACCGTCAACTATAGAGATGAATTCACGGTTTAGAAATTGGTACAGAGCAAAAGGGCCATCTATTCCTGAGCGAGGGTGCATTACATGGAACTCTCCTACAGCCTCACCAGAAGCCTCAGCAAGGTAGGCTTTTGCAAGGTAGGGACGTAGTTTCCCGAACAATAAGTCTCCAGTTTTAAACGCAACGCCGTCCCCTTCATACTCAGTTTCTGTTGAGATAAATTTTCCTGTCCAGCTCTCGATATTTTCCAATGCTACGGGATTAGTTTTTTTGTCTGCTTTTTCAGTTAGCAAGCGTAGGTTGTGTTTGAGTTTTTTCACTTCCCAACTCAGGGGGATTTGCCCCAACCACTCTATTCCCGAGTCCTTGTATTTCGGGTATGGCTTGAACTTTCTGATCATGCCCCAATTTCCTCTAGGAGCTTGAGGATAGCTCTCTCCTTCTCCCTGACTTCCTTCCGAACATCCTCGATCTTTCGAGGAGGAGTAAACTGGTAGAAGTATCGGTTGAAGTTGATCTCATATCCGACGACTCCAATCTCACCGTCTTTATCATCAACCTTCTCGGTGTCGATGTAGGCATCTGAAACATGAGGGAGAACTTCTCTGCGGAAGTACTCCTCCACATCCTCGGTGAGAGGAACATTTTCGGTGTCCCTAAGCTCAGGATTGGGGAGAGGCTTTCCTTTCGTTTTGCTCTTTGTACTGAGAACAGGCTTCCCCTTTTCGTCCAGCAATGGGCGTTCAACCGTGATTCTGCGGTAGCCAAACGCCTTCGAGTTAAAAATCTTTGAGATAGGGGATTCTTCAAACTGTCCAAGAGTCCTGCAGATTTCCTTCCTCTGCTCTGAAGAGATTTCTTTGCGTTTATTGCCAAGGGATTTTCTCATCGGAGTGAAAAGAGCACTTCCATTGATGAGTTGAACCTTCCCCTTTCTCTCCTTGGCTTTTCTGTTGGTGAGAATCCAGATGTAGGTGCTTATCCCTGTGTTGTAGAAGAGTTGGTCTGGCAGGGAGATTATCGCTTCCAAGTAGTCGTTCTCTAGGACATGACGGCGAATCTCAGACTCTCCGTTTCCTGCTCCTCCTGTGAAGAGAGGCGAACCATTGAGGACAACTGCGATCCGAGATCCTGCACCCTTCCCCTTCTCTGCAGTTGGGTCTTTCATCTTCGAGAGCATCTGCAGAACGAAGAGAAGTGAACCATCGGAGACTCTTGGTAGGCCGGGACCAAACCGTCCGTTGTAACCTTGCTTCTCGTGTTCGGCCTCAATGTCTTTCTTGATCTTGCTCCAATCAACGCCGTAGGGAGGATTGGCTCCCATGTAGTCGAAAGTTTTCCCCTCGTGTCCGTCCTCGCTCAGCGAATTCCCGAAGGCGATATTCTCAGGATCTTGCCCCTTGATGAGAAGATCAGCTTTGCAAGTGGCATAGGCTTCAGGATTGAGCTCTTGCCCGAATAGAATGAGCTTCGCATCTGGGTTGAGAGAGTGGAGCCTTTCTTGTGCAAGCGAGAGAATTCCTCCCGTTCCTGCTGTTGGATCATACATCGTCCTTACAGTTCCTTCTTTCGTCAGAAGATCGTCATCGTTGAGAAAAAGGACATCTACGAGAAGGGAAACCACATCACGAGGTGTGAAGTGATCACCTGCAGTCTCATTACTTGCTTCAGCGAACTTTCGGATCAGTTCCTCAAAGATATTTCCCATCTCTGAGTTAGGAACTGTCTTCGGGTGTAGGTCTAATTGTGAGAACTTATCCGTAACATTGTAGAGGAGATCAGCCTTTTCGAGATCCTCAAGGAGACCTAGGAACTTGAATTTGTCGATGAGCACATCTCGTACATTTGCCGAGAAACCTGACACATAGGCATTGAGATTCTCAACGAGATGGTCTGTGTCCCCCTTAATTTTTTCTAAGTCCCACTTTGTGGCGTTATGGAACTTGTAACCTGCAGCACGACTGAGAATTTTCTCTTTAATTGCGTCATCAGCATTCTTGGGAAGTTCTTTGACTGCTTTAAGAACCTTCTCTCGTGTTGTTTCTAGGACGCATTCAAGGCGACGAAGGACGAGGAAGGGAAGAATGATGCTTCCATATTGGTGAGGTCTGAAGTTGCCTCTGAGCAACTCAGCAATATTCCAGATAAGCTGTGCGTGGTTTTTGTTTCCTGAGGAGTCAGCCATCTCGGCGTTATACACAGAAAGATAGGTTTTGGATGGGTTTTTCAGATCCCTGAAAACGCCTTCTTATTGCCAAGGTGAGGGAGAGTCCTGCCACCGTGTGCTCGGATAAAGTTTAGAGGCTCCCAGAAACCAAAATAGTATCGTTTTTCATATTTGTTGTTGACCTTGCCCTAAAAACATGCAAAATACTATCACTTTTCTTTAAAAGTAATAGTGATTCATGAAAAATCAAGCCCTCACCCACAAAACCACCACCAAAGGACGAAAGTTCCACACGGAGATCTATTCCAAGGACGAAGTGATGGCACTTGCAGACCAGTGCAACAAGGGAGCCTCTGGTCTTAGAAACAAGGTTCTAATCATCGTACTCTACCGTTGTGGTCTCCGTGTCAGTGAGGTCTTGGGAATTCGATCCAGTGATTACAATCAGCAGGAAGGGACGCTACGAGTCATCGGCAAGGGCAATAAAATGCGTGTGGTAGGTCTGGATCAGCAGACTCGCATGAATCTCGACCTTTGGATGCTCAGGCGAAAGGAAATGGGAATAAATGGCAAGGGCAACCCCCCGATCTTTTGTGGTATCTCAAAGCAAAACTTTGGTCAGCCAATTCAGACCGTATATGTGAGGAACCTTCTAAAACAACTTGGGAAGAAGGCAGGTATTGAGAAGAGAATGAATCCTCACAATTTCCGTCACAGCTTCGCCCACGATCTACTCAACGAAGGGATCGGTCTTCAACACATCCAACTTTCTTTGGGGCATTCATCGATTGCGACAACCTCGAAGTATCTCCAGCGTTTCAATCCCAAGGAGACTATAGAAAAAATTAAGGAGCGAGTGTGGTAAATTCGCCTCTACAGTAGTTTCTGCGACGATGATTCATGCAGCGGCATCTGCGACTCTTTTATATCCGCTTTGTTTTTCTGCGATAAGCGACCATGAGGGCAAGAAAACCGATGCCGAATAGGGCAAAGGTGGATGGCTCTGGAACGACACTTATATAGGCAATGCCATTGATGTCAGAAGTCAGGGAGCTTCCAGATCCTCCAGAATTCAGTGTTGCAAGAGTTACGGCGGAACTCACCCAACTTTCACCTCCTTGCCCACTATTGTAACCGCTACCACCTCCACCTTGGAGGCCACCATTATAACCACCACCGCCTCCTCCATATTGACCATCTGAGCCGACTAGCTGAGTGCTGTTGTAGTGTCCACCATTTCCGCCTTGTCCACCGTATCCGCCTGTATAAGCCCCACCGCCACCTCCTGCGATTGCTACAAGATTACTCCAGCCTGTGCTGTTGGTATAAATGTCCGTAGCACCACCGCCCCCACCACTACCCGTCAACCAAGTACCACCACCGCCACCGTTGAATCCGCCTCCTTGGTAATTGGAATTGTTGATGTTCAGTTGAGATGAGTTTGTCCCAGCACCACCAACGCCAATCCAAATTATTTCTCCAGCAGTCACCGCAAGCGTTCCTGTTACTTCAGCACCTACACCACCATAAACATGGTAACCACCTGAGGCATCACCGCCATTTGCACCAATGAGATCAAAAAGGATACTCGTGACACCATTTGGGACAGTGAAAGATTGATAAGCCCCCGTTTCATAAAAAGTGATAGGGGCAGCAGATACCGATGCTGTGATTAGGACTGAAGCAACGAAGTAACAAACTAGTTTTCTCATGTGTCGTGATTTAGCTGTTCCGAAAAAACAAAATTTATAGTTCCAACTCCTCAACTTTTATTACGGCTTTGGAAGATTCTTCCCGAACTACGCCTATAGAAGCTGCGATAGTTAAGATGCCCAGTGCTATGACCCAAGTCATATAGGGTTGTATGCCGTAAGTCTGCCCGATCCAAAAACCAAGGTAAGCAAGGGCACTCGCAATCTTCAGCAGAAGCGAATCCAAATCCTTTGGTGTCTTAAAATGCGGAAATGCAGCTACGACAAAACCCCAAATGACGATGTAGATAGAATTGCTGCGAAAAATCCATGCACAGAGTTGTGCCCAACCAATATAGATGGAAGCGAACAGTGCGAATGACACCAATTGAAGAGGGCAGACGAAAAACACTCGTCCCTTTGCCCTCTGCACATCTGCGTTCTTGGTTAACCACGCTAGAACACCCGAACTAAGGAAGTAAAATGGGATAAGGACGGCATATAGCACAAACGAGAACAGTATCAGGTAGAAGGCTGTCTTCATTGGCGTGTTCATTTTGTATGGGATAGCCTTCATTACCTTCTCCCATTGCTGATCGAGTTGGGTTTGTTCTAGCAGTGGAAGAAAATCCCTTGGTGTTTCCTCCCTCACCTCTTCGGCATGTGCTTTCACCTTTGAAGGAGGTTTATCTCTGGCAATGTCTGCCTCCTGTTTTGCTGCTTGAAACCCACCAGCTTTCATCGGGTCGTAGCCGTACTTTTGTTCAACTTCAGGCGGAAGGTTTTTAAACTTCAGTTTCACCACTCCATCGGAATAGCGGATTACAATCCC
>Ga0364901_10189_pt1 | contig 23273 bp, 19 predicted proteins | sample ExccelJu500002D4_FD_206968 | JGI IMG/M metagenome (GOLD analysis project Ga0364901, IMG submission 206968) | Enriched cells from Trout Bog Lake Hypolimnion, Wisconsin, USA - BchlTB.July09.5000.02.D4 | ecosystem: Environmental > Aquatic > Freshwater > Lake > Hypolimnion/Profundal zone | place: USA...
GTTCAGGTTTCCGGTTGCGCTAAAGGCCGCGCCCGACACGCTGTAGATGGCAGCGGAGTTGAGCACCGAGCCGGTGGCGTTTGTGCCGCCCGCCACCAGTACCAGACCGTCGGCAAACAGGTTGGAGGTAAAGCCCGCGCGTCCGGTTGCCGGTGCGCCGGTTGCGGCAAAGCTGCCGGAGGTTCCCGGCGGCAGTGCGCCGGTTTCCGTTACGGTGACGTGGGTACTGCTGGGCTGCCCGGCGACCACGACGTTCGGATTCACAGTCACACCCGTGGTGGTGGAGCGGGTGTTCACCGTCTCAGAGGAGGCAGGGGATACGCTGGGGTTGAACAGCGGCCCGCCCTGGAATTGCGCTGTAATGCTATGCGGAGAGTTGCTGGCCGACAAGAGCGAGGTGCTGAAGCTGGCCTGATCGTTGCCCGACACCCCGTTCAGAATGCCACTGCCCAAGGGCGTAGCGCCGTCCAGGAAGGTCACCAGTCCAACTGGGGTACCGGCACCGGCGGCGGCTGAAACCGTAGCCGTGAAGGTCACCGTATCGCCCAGGGTGATGGTGCTCTGCGAGGCCGCAAGAACGGTGGAGGTCACCGGCGAGTTGATCACCTGCGGATTTCCGGCAAGTGCCCCGGTGCTGCCGGCAAAGCTGCCATCGCCAGCGTAGGTGGTGGTGATGACGTGGTTGCCAATCGACCAAGTGGAGGAGGTAAATGTTGCCACGCCTCCAGCCAGCGTTCCTGTGCCGATGGGGTTGCCAGCATCGAGGAAGGTCACCGTGCCGGTGGGCAGGCCCGCTCCCGGAGCTACGGGGTTGAGGGTGGCGGTGATTGTCAGCGGCTGCCCGAAGATGGAGGGATTGGCTGAAGAGGCAACCATGGTCGTCGTGTTGGCCGCAACCACCACCTGCGGATTGCCCGTCAGCGAGCCAAGGCTGGTGTTGAAGTTGCTGTCGCCCACGTAGCTGGCGGTGATGGTGTGGTTGCCTACCGATCCGGCTGCGGTGGTGAACGTCGCGATGCCGGCGCTCAGTGTGGCGTTACCAATCGGAGTGCCGCCGTCCAGGAAGATGACCATGCCGGTCGCCGTGCCGGAACCCGGAGCCACGGCGGAGACCGTCGCCGTATAGGTAACCGGCTGACCAAAGACGGATGGATGCAGATTCGACGTTACAGCCGTCGTGGTATTGGCCTTGTTCACCGTCTGCGGATTGCCGGTGAGCGTGCCCGCGCTGCCATTGACGTTGGTATCGCCGCCGTAGCTGGTCGAGATGGTGTGGTTGGCTACCCCCAACCCGGAGGTCGAGAAGGTTGCTACGCCGCCGCTCAGCGTGCCGGTGCCGATCGGGCTGCCGCCATCCAGGAAGGTGACCGTACCGGTCGCCGTGCCGGAACCCGGTGCCGTGACGCTCACGGTGGCCGTGAATGTAACCAGTTGCCCGAAGAGCGAGGGCTTCACGCTGGAGGTCAAGGTCGTCGATGTGGCAGGCTTGCTCACCACCTGCGGATTGCCGGTCATGGCGCCGGTGAGACCGTTCGAGTTGCTATCGCCACCGTAGTTGATGGTGATGGTGTGGTTGCCCCCTGCCAAAGCCGACGTGGTAAAGGTAGCCACGCCGCCCGCCAGCGTGCCGGTGCCGATCGGGTTGCCGCCATCCAGGAAGGTCACTATCCCCGTGGGCGTGCCGGAGCCCGGGGCCACCACGGCCACGGTTGCGCTGAACATGACCGGCTGGCCTATGACCGAGGGATTTGCGTTGGATGTGCCGGATACAGTAACGCTTGCCTTGTTTACCACCTGCGGATTGCCGACCAGCGTACCGGTACTGCCGACGAAGCTGCCATCGCCGCCGTAGGTGGTGGTGATCGTGTGATTGCCCACCGCCAGAGCGGCAGTTGTGAAGGTGGCGACGCCGCTGGCCAGGGTTCCTGTGCCGATCGGGTTTCCGCCATCCAGGAAGGTCACTGTGCCCGAGGGCTGTCCTGCTCCCGGAGCTACGGCGGAGAGGGTTGCGGTGATCGTCACCGGCTGCCCGAAGATGGAGGAGTTGGCCGAGGAGGTAACGGTAGTTGCCGAACTGGCCGCATTCACAACCTGCGGATTGCCCGTCAGCGATCCAAGGCTGGTGTTGAAGTTGGTGTCGCCCACGTAGCTGGCGGTGATGGTGTGGTTGCCTACCGATCCGGCTGCGGTGGTGAACGTTGCGATGCCGGCGCTGAGTGTCCCGCTACCAATCGGAGTGCCGCTATCCAGGAAGGAAACGGTGCCCGTGGGCGTGCCTGCCCCGGGAGCCGCGGCGGAAACAGTCGCCGTATAGGTAACCGATTGGCCAAAGACGGACGGATGCAGACTCGACGTTACAGCCGTCGTGGTATTGGCCTTGTTCACCGGCTGCGGATTGCCGGTGAGCGTGCCCGTGCTGCCGTTCACGTTGGTATCGCCGCCGTAACTGACGGTGATGGTGTGGTTGGCTACCCCCAGCGCGGAGGTGGCGAAGGTGGCTACGCCGCCGCTCAGTGTGGCTGTACCGATCGGGCTGCCGCCATCCAGGAAGGTGACCGTACCCGTCGCCGTGCCGGAACCCGGCGCGGTAACGCTCACGGTGGCGGTAAACGTGACCGACTGCCCGAAGAGCGAGGGCTTCGCGCTCGAGGTCAACGTCATCGACGTGTCAGGCTTGTTCACCACCTGCGGGTTGCCCGTCATGGAGCCGCTGCTCGTGTTGGAGTTGCTATCGCCACCGTAGTTGACGGTGATGGTGTGGTTGCCCACCCCCAAAGCCGACGTCGCGAAGGTGGCCACGCCACCCGCCAGCGTGCCGGTGCCGATCGGGCTGCCTCCGTCCAGGAAGGTCACCGTGCCCGTCGCCGTGCCGGAACCCGGGGCCACCACGGCCACGGTTGCGGTAAACACCACCGACTGGCCGGAGATGGAGGGATTGGTAGCGGAGGTCACCGATGCCGTAGTCCCAACCTTGTTCACTACCTGCGGATTGCCGGTCAACGATCCGGTGCTGCCGTTGAAGCTGGTATCGCCGCTGTAGCTGGTGGTGATGGTGTGATTGCCGAGCGCGAGCGCGGAGGTGGTGAAGGTGGCCACCCCGCTGGCCAGCGTTCCGGTGCCGATCGAACTGCCGCCATCCAGGAAGGACACCGTGCCGGTGGCCGTGCCCGTGGCTGGAGACACCGGAGAGACGGTTGCGGTGAAGGTCACGGGCTGGCCAATGACAGAGGCATTCGCCGAAGAAGTCACAGCCGTCGAGCTGTCCGCATTGCTGACCGTGACGCTGGCATTGGACGTATTACCCGTGCCGCCAACGCCATCGCTTACCTGCACGCTGTTGTTCTTCAGGCCCGCGGCTGTGCCCTTTACATTGAGGGCTACGGTGCAACTGGCTCCCGCTGCAAGCGAGGCGGAGTTAAGACCAGTGGAACTTCCGCCCGAAGCTGCTGAAGCCGCTCCCGAGCAAGTGGAAGAGAGGCCGGTCGGCGTTGCTACAACCATCCCCGCCGGCAGAGAGTCGGTATAGGCGATGGAACCCAGGGTCTGGTTGGAGTTGGGGTTTGTCAGGGTAAACGTCAGGCTGGTGGAAGCGCCAAAGGGTATGGTTGTGGCTCCGAATGCCTTGGTGATCTGCGGCGGACCGACCACCGTGAGATTGGCGGAGGCGGCCACGCCGTTGCCCGCATCCGTGGAATCGATGGTCACGGTATTGGAATAGTTGTTGTCCACCGCACTCTGCACGTTCACCGTAATCGTGCAGGTGGTGACAGGAAGCGCGGGGTTGGAGAAGCTGATGCTGCCCGAGCCGGCCGTGGCCGTTACCGTGCCGCCGCAGGTGTTGGTCACGCCCGGAGTGGGAGCCACCACCAGGCTGCCCGGCGTGGTACCCACAGCCGACGGCAAGCTATCGGTAAAGCTGGCATTGATCGGGATCACATTCCCATTGGTGATGGAGAAAGTGAGCGTGGATACGGTCCCGGTTGTAACTTTTACAGGGCTGAAGCTGGCCGTCAGCGTTGGCGGCGCCAGTACGATGATGCCGGCTGCCACCGTTCCTGTCGAAGAGGCGCCAAGACCGGAGCTGGCCGCGGTGTAGGTAAAGGTGGTGGCGGTCGGCGTGCTGAGGATCTTGGTCAGCTGATTGGCGGGCGTGTTGTAACCGGAAGCGGCCACGCCGGAGATCAACACGTATTCACCGCTTGCATAGTTGTGCGCGCCCACCGTGGTGATGGTCGCTGTTGAGCCCGCCTCCGTGGCGGTGAGGACGGCGTTGGTATTCACCGCCACAACAGCCTGATCCACGGTGCTCTTGGCCGAGCCCAGCACCGTCCCCGCAAAGGAGGTGGCAATGGCGCCTGCATTGAACGTGGCCGTGGACTGCGCACTGGCACTCAACGCCTCGGGCTGTGCCTGCGGAATGGTTCCCAGCAACGCGGTATCAAAGGTGATCGGAAGGTTGGCCAGCTGGCCCAGGTTCCCGGAGAAAGCGGCGCCGTTGCCGGCGTTATCCAGACTCAGATTGGCGGTCAGCGTGGAGCTCTGGTTGATCCGGATCAGCTGCGGGCTGGCGGTATGGGTCAGCACCAGATAGGGGCTGTAGGTAGCCGAACCGAAGATGGTGCTTGACGGAGCGTTGGTTCCCCACCAGTTATTGGTGGCGGATACCGTTCCAGCCAGCACGCTCAGGTTGGACCCGGTTTGCGTGGAAGTATTTCCGGCCAATCGGCTGAAAGCGAGAGAGACGCTGTTGGTGGCTTCGCTGTCAACCCGGATGCCGCCGCCATGTCCGTAGGCGCCGCTGCCGTTGGCTTTATTGCCGGTGATCGTCACCTTCGACAGAGAAGCCGTGTACGGATTGGGCGCGTTAAACCAGAGGCCGCCACCGTCCCGCCCGGAAGTATTGCCGGAGATCACGGTGCCCTGGTCGATGGTGATGCCCTGCGTCGTATAGATGCCGCCACCCTCGCCCGTGGCTGTGTTGTTGGAAATGGTGCTGGCATGAATACTGGTAGTGCCCACCACTGAAATGCCCGTTTGCCCGGTCAGATAGAGGCCGCCACCCTGCCCGTAATAGGCTGCGTTGGTTTGCGTGGTGGAGTTGTTCAGCACCTGGGTGTTGGTCATCGCCAGGCTGGCAGGCTGACCTAAATAGATGCCCCCGCCCAGACCCGATCCACCGGAACTGGTCTCGTTCGCTGAGTTGCCCTGAAGGATGCAATTGCTGAGCGTAGCAAAACCGGTTCCGTCGTTGGTGTTGAACAGGGCGAGAGCGCCGCCGTCGCCGTCAGTGGTGGTATTGTTCTGCAGCGTGACGTTAGTCAGCGTGAGCGTTGCGGTTCCCGAGCCCCCGGTATCGAACATCATGCCGCCGCCAAGACCATCGCCATCGTACAGCGTGCCTTTGTTGATGCCGCCCTGGATGGTCAGATTGCTGATGCTGGCGGTGGCGTTGGTGAAGCTGGTGAGATCTTCATTCACCGCCATCACGGTATCAACCGTTCCACTGGCCGGAGTGCCCCATTGGATGATGGCGGTGGCCTGCCCCGCGCCCACAATCGTGGTGCTGGCATTCACATAGAGTGCGCCGGTCCTGCCGTCGTAGCTCTGCACGCCAGCGGGACGGCCTATGGTCAAATTGTAGGTGCCGGCCGGAAGCATGATGGTGTCGCCGTTCGACTCCAGGATGGCCTCGCGCAACGTGCACTGCCCCGCCGTATGGACCGCGCATGCGCCGGAATACACACCGTCCGCCGTGGTGTTCACGGTGTACGTGGGATCGGGAATCGGCATGATCGCGGAGGGCGTCAGCTCGTCGCGATGCAACGCCACGATACCCGGTCTGCCGTCCACGTTCACCCGCATGGGCAGAGCCGCCACCGGAGAGCCGTTATAGGCGCGCACGGAAAGGGCCCCGGGCACGAAGGTGTCCGACCCCGGAGCGGCATTGGCATGCGACAATACCGCGTAGAATCCTGGCGCTGCATTCAACAGCACCACATCGTCGGCGCCGTTGTTGGACACGCGCGCCCGGAAGAAGACCGGCGCATTCACGGCATCCGACGAGGCCACGTTGGGCACCACTTCGGCAATCTTCCAGTAACTCGTTTCGACCTGCTGCAACAACGGATTTGGCTTGTTCAACCGCGAGGCCTGCCGCACCAGCGCCTGCTCCTGCGCGGAGTAGAGGCGCGGATCGAACTGGCCATGGACGGCAATCTGCACGCTGCCATCTGTACCCAGCAACGCCATCTGCAGCCCCGGATAGCGATCGAACAGATAGGAGCCAAGCGCCATGGCGCTCACCTCCACGGGCAGCGGCAATGTCTCAAGGTTCATCGTAGAGGAGTGCACGATGACCACCTTGCCGCCAGCCACCACGGCCGCATCCGGAGTTCGCCCGGTTAGCCGGCCAAAGCCAATGCTCGACGCCGCGCCTGGAAGGGTGTAGCCAGCCACGCTTCCGAAGCCCTGCGCGGTGATGCCATAAACTCCGAGAGCATATCCATTGGGCGTAGCGGAGAGACCGACCATCAGCGTCGGCGTAGGGTTGCTGCCGAACTGGCCGGAAGCGAGCGCCGTTACCGCGCCCTGCAACTGCACCGGCAGAGGAGCGGCAAAGCCGCCGTGGCCATCGCCCGCCAGCAGGAACAACAGGTTGCCACCGCGCGCCGCAATCACCAGATCCTGGTTGCCGTTGCCCGCAAAGTTGCCCACCGCGATAAAGTCTGGCCGGACCGGCACCGCGAAGGTAGCTGCCTGAGCCAGAAAGGGCGCCGGAAACTCGCTGCGCGCAATCGCCTGGAACGACTCGTCGCTCTGCGGTGCAAAGGCGTCAATGTTACCCCGATGAACGCTGATGGCTCCGCCCGCGCCCGAACTGAAGCCAACAATCAGGTCCTGATAGCCATCCCCGTCCACATCGCCAGAAGCCATGGCCACGGGCTGCGAAAGCTTCAACCGCGACGACGCTTTTGCGTTCGCCAGGCTGGTCAGCCCGCCGCCGGTCTGGGTCGCCACGTGCTCCACCGCCAGCGCGCGGTTGTCCTGCAGCCAGATCTTGGGTCCGCTCGGCATGTGCAAGCCGTTCAACTGCACCGCTGCCGTTTGCGCATGCACTGCGTTCAACGCGATGATCGCGCACATCACGAATACGTTGGCAATCTGCTGGAGAAACTTCTGGCTATTTTTCAACGCTGGCTCCACTTTCGAATAACTCCGCTTCATTGCGCGGATTCAAATCTCGATCTTGCAGACACAATTCGACGCCATCGCAAACGGAGAAGTCCGCTGGCGATCGCATCACGCAAATACACTCTCACTGCTTGAACTTGGGCTCATTCCACGTGCATTCAATCGTCGCTGTCTAAAAACCCCAGCTACGGGGCAAGCTACTTCCCAAACTCTGTTGATCTGATTCTGTTTGGGAGAGAAAGTATCCAAAACCTTCGCACAATTTATGCTGGGCCCTGCTCAGGATGCTTTGTTGCACCCCAGGCAGCGTCGATCAGCGCAGAACAGCTTGTTTTTTGCACGCCTGCAATCAAGATCCCGGCAGGGTGAAGGATGAATTGATTGCGCTCTGTACGGAGTGGATCGGGGAAACGCACACAGCGCAGGAAATTCGATCGACCGGGGATGCGGTGCACTTTGCCATCCTAGTCAAGGTTCTCGCAGTCTCCCATACGGAACTGGAGTCGTCAAGATAATTCTGACTCATCGCACGAAAACCGTCCTACACCGCCTGATAGCATGTAATCCACGTGATCGCATGTATTTCCGGGATATTATCTTCATGGACTGGACAGAGTCACAGGCCCTCTGGTAAACAATGAACTCATGCCATCTTCCTCTCCTTTTTCGATGGCGAAACATATAAGCTTCTCTCAGTTTGCCGCAGGCATGCGGCCGGAGGTCTGACCTATGAGCAGTCCCTATGTCGGCGAGATACGAATGTTTGGCGGGAATTTCGCGCCCGCGGGCTGGGCTTTTTGCGACGGTTCACTGTTGGCGATCAGCGAATACGACACCTTGTTCAATCTCATCGGAACCACGTATGGTGGCGATGGACAAAGCACCTTTGCCGTGCCCAATCTGCAAAGCCGCGTGCCCGTTCACATGGGCACCGGCTTTTCGCTGGCGGAAACCGGCGGCACGGAGACGGTCACGCTCACCAGCAGCCAGATTCCTTCCCATACGCACGCTGCAACCGGCCTTTCCACCACCGGAAACGCATCCAGCCCCAGCGGCGCAATCTGGGCCGCATCCGCGCTGAATCAGTTTGCCTCTGCCGTACCCAACATCGCCATGAGCCCGTCGGCCCTGGGCAGCACTGGCGGCAGTCAGCCACACGACAACATGTCGCCGTACCTGGTGGTCAACTTCATCATTTCGCTCTACGGAATTTTTCCGAGCCAAACCTAGGCGCTCGCCCCCGCATTGTTCGATAGCAGCGTTCCGACAGGAGTAAATAGATGAGTGAACCATTCCTCGGCGAAATCAAGGTTGTCAGCTTCAATTTCCCCCCCAGAGGCTGGGCCTTCTGCAACGGGCAGCTCATGCCCATCAACCAGAACCAAGCCCTGTTCTCCATTCTCGGCACCACCTATGGCGGCGATGGCAGAGTCACTTTTGGACTGCCTAACCTGCAGGGGAGAGTGCCCGTCCATGTAGGCAACGGCATCGTACTCGGCCAGATGGGCGGCGAGGCCGCGCACACCTTGACCACCAATGAGCTGCCTGCCCACACTCACACCCCGGCGGCCGTCAGCACCAATGCGGTAACGACTTCGCCCAGTGGCAATCTATGGGCGGCGGCCGCGGCCAACCCCTTTTCCACGGGTGCAGCGAATTCGACCATGGCTCCGGGTTCGGTTACCAACGCCGGTGGGAGCCAGCCTCACAACAACGAGCCGCCCTATCTGGTGCTCAACTTCGTCATCGCCCTGCAGGGTATCTTCCCCTCGCAAAGTTAGTAAGGAGCTTTCCCTATGGCTGATCCATTTGTTGCCGAGATCCGCATCTTCGCTGGAAATTTCGCGCCCATTGGCTGGGCCCTTTGCGATGGGCAGTTGATGCCCATCAGCCAGAACACGGCTTTGTTCTCGCTGCTGGGCACCACCTACGGAGGCGATGGAAAATCTAACTTCGCTTTGCCCGATCTGCAAGGATGCTCCCCCATGTCTTTCGGTCAGGGACCGGGCTTGTCACTGCGCGATCTGGGCGAATCCGGCGGCTCGCAATCCGTTACTCTCCTGCAATCGGAGATTCCGGCGCACAACCACACCATGCAGGCGTCTACCAGCTCCGGACAGGGCAGCCCAGCCAGCAATGCATTTGGATCCGCTGTCAGAGGCAGGCCGGCGGCTTACTCCTCCGCTGCCCCCAATACGTCCATGAGCCCGCTGGCCACGGCGATAACTGGCGGCAATCAGCCTCATAACAACATGCCGCCGTACCTTGGACTTACCTTCATCATTGCTCTGCAGGGAGTCTATCCGCCGCGTTCCTAGCTGGAGTGTGAATCATGCCAGAGGCAGTAACTCTGCGGAATGCGGTGCCGGCCGACGAAGTGTTTCTCTTTGCGCTCTACGCCGAAACGCGCGCCGATGAATTCCGCTCCTGGGGACTGGGTGCGCAACAACAGGAGGCCCTGGCTCGCATGCAATTCGACGCGCGGCAGCGGAGCTATGCTGCCGCGTTTCCATGCGCGGCCGATCGCATTGTGTGCGTGGGCGCTCTCCCCATCGGCCGTCTGCTTACCTGCCTGCAGGACGGAAAGCTTCAGCTTGTGGATGTGGCATTGCTCGGCTCGCATCGCCAACAGGGTATTGGCGCGAATATTCTTCGTCAGTTGATCGAAGAATGCGCAACCGGCAATCAGGTGATCCGGCTCCAGGTCCTGCTCGGCAACCCCGCGCAAGAGATCTATCGCCGCCTTGGTTTCGCGGAGATAGGCCGGGACGGGATGTACATCCAGATGGAGCACCCGCTGCCTTATAATCATGTTTTGATTCCGGCAGGATGACCCGCCGACCACTTCCAGCAGCCGAGGGGACACAGATGGAGCACTTTCCGCAAAAGAGCGACTACGTGCAGCATCTGCAGAGCACGTTTCTCATTGAAGAACCTATCCATCTTGAACTCCAACTGGACGAATTCTCCGATTCTTCCAGCCCGTCGGCCGAGCAGTTTTCGCTGCTCTTCACCGGCCCGGAGTCACAATGCCTGCCGCAGGGTACTTATACCGTCCATCACGCCGTGCTTCCGGCGCACCAAATCTTTCTTGTGCCGCTGGGGCCCAAGAACCGGCTCATGCGCTACCATTGCGTCTTCTCGCGGCTCATTTAAAGAGTTATCGATTCAAGTGCCGACTTTGCAAAGATGGCAATCTCCTGCAAGGTCGCGTCGACCTGAGTGCATTGGCTTCAAAATTGCGCAACCTGCTTTTGCCGCAGCCCACCACGCGCACGGAAACGGAAAGGCCGGCAGATCGTCCTCTGCCGGCTATCCTTGTTGGCAAAACAGGTCTACACCGTTGGGGTGAAAGAAAATACTGCCGAGTAGTTGGTCGAAAGCAGCGAACTCGTACCTGGAACCAGAAACAACGAGAAGCTACCCATGTAGTTACTGCTCAACGTATAAGTATCCTGGGGCATTGCTGGTCCCGATGCGCGAAAATTCAATGTGAAACCCTCTACCTGTTTGCTCATTGCATTCAGACTGGTGGTCCGGCGCAGGTTGCTCTTCAGGACTGGCGCCGATCCGGCTTGGGTAGAAGCCTTCGGCGTGGTGACGGTCAGGCTCTTTACAGAGGACAGGATTAGAGTCCTTCCCATTCCGCTGCCTGACGTCACCTTGAAGGGCGTGCCGACCCACGGTTCAAACATTGCCTGCGAAAAGTTCCCATACAATGCCAGATTGGCATCGCTGAACCGCTTGTCTGCCGAGCCGTGTACGGCAGCCGCAAGTGCCATGGGGCTCACCGCCGTCACCAGCGCCGACATCGATGTCAGCTGAAGTGCCTTCCGTCGTGTAAGTAACATGTGCGACCTCCGATAGATCCTGCTTGAAATATACGACAGCCAATCGCCCGCTGTCATGGAATTGAATAGAAATCATCTGGAAACGGTAGCCAACTCGTGCGCGTGAGATACGGAGCACACAGAATGCCCCCACTCACCAGACAGACTTTTCAACACGGATCTTTGGCAATTGAAGCACGGAACTCTGGCCCCGCTGTCTGGATCTTCCGATGGCGAGAAACTGGACCCAACGTCAAGCGCATCCAACGCAAGACGATTGTGGGAACCAAGCAAGAGTTTCCCACAAAAGCCAGTGCAGAGAAGGCAGCCGCAGCACTCCGTCTCGACATAACGAAGGAGCAGCCCCAGCGAGTCAAGGAGACATTGACGGTGGAACAGCTCGCCAGCCACTACATCGAAAACGAGCTGGACGAAAAGCACACCAGCAAAGCCTATTCGACGAGGGCTTGTTACAAGATCATGACCGACCTGCATGTAACACCACGCTGGGGAAACTATAGACTCGCAGATGTGCGCACTGTTGCAGTGGAATCGTGGCTGGGGGATTTGAACCTGGCCAATGCATCCAAAGCGAAAGTGCGCAACGTCTTTCACACTCTCTATAGCCACGCACAGCGATACGAACGGTATGACCGGAACCCCATCACAAAGGTAAGGCAGGGAGCCCAACGCCAACGGGAGGCCGAAATTCTCGACGTTGGAGAACTCACAGGGCTTCTAACAGCAATGCCTGAACCGTTCCGTTCTATGGTCTTTGTGGCAGCGGCAAAAGGTCTCCGCCGTGGGGAGCTTATCGGTCTCAAGTGGGCAGACATAGACTTTGAGCCTGAGAAGATTCGCCCATGCCGTTCCGTAGTGGACCAGAACGTCGGCAAGCCTAAGACAATCGCATCGGCCAAACCAGTGGCCCTCGACCCAGACCTTGCCTTTGCCCTGGCCAACCTCCAAGCAGTCTCCCCCTTCAACCAAGTGGAAGATTGGGTCTTCGCAGCCCTGCCTCTGCTGGCCAGAAGCCCTACTGGCCAGATTCCGTTCTCCGTCGTAGAGTTCGCCCTACTGCCAAACGGCTGGGAATCACAAAACGGATTGGTTGGCGCACCTTCAGGCGTACATACAAGGCCCTGCTCAAATCATCAGGGGCAGATTTGAAGGTGGTTCAGGAATCCTTGAGGCACGCCAGCCCACGCATCACAATGGAGGTTTATGCCCAAGCGTTGACGCAGGACAAACGGACGGCCCAAACCAAGGTTGTCCAGATGATCCTTCCCCGAACAATCCCACCGTTGGCAGCAGTGGGATCATCTCATGCTGTTCCCACCAAAACAGAAAAGCCGCCTCGCGGCGACTTGTAAGTTGTTGGTTTATTTGGTGGACCTGAACGGGATCGAACCGTTGACCTCTTCCATGCCATGGAGAGCACAGAAACGCAAATTATAGACGGCAAATCACTTACAAACCGGCATCACCGGCAAAAACGGCATAATTGGCCCTATTTGCTGCCAAAATGCTGCCAAATTCTACCCAGCGGGCCAAAGGGCTGATTGTGTGGATCAGCCCGATTTTCTCCTCAGCGCCTCATCAGAACTTTAGGGCCAGAGCGTCCAGATAAACGATGAGCGCAGCCTATCAGCCTCCTATTTAGGTTTCATAAAGTGTCAGAAAGTGATATATACTTCTGACAGAGGTTCACATGAAGCGGCTCACGGAATCCATTCTTCAGGAAACGGCGGCTCTGCCCGAGGGGACACCCATCACAGCCAAAATGTGGCTTCACCTTGGAAACAGGGCGGCTCTCGACCAAGCACTTTCCCGGCTGGCGCGTCGCGGCAAACTTCTGCGCGCAGGCCGAGGCGTGTATGTAGCTCCCGTTGCCAGCCGTTTTGGGAACCGCGCTCCGGCGGCGCAGAAGGTAGTTGAAGAACTATCCATACAGCGTGGCGAAACAATTGTTTCTTCTGGAGCAAGCGCTGCCAATGCTCTCGGGCTGACAACACAGGTGCCGACTCGCACGGTCTATCTCACCTCTGGACGAAGCCGCAAAATCACCTTGGGCAAACAGATCGTCCAATTGCAGCACGCGCCCGCATGGCAACTCACGCTCGCCAAAGAGCCAGCCGGGGAAATCGTTCGCGCGCTCGCCTGGGCTGGCCCCGAAGGGGTCAACCAGGCATTGAAAGAGATTGGGATCAAAGTGCCCCGGTCAGAGTTCCAGCGGATTTCTCAGCAAAGCTCCCTGCTGCCACTATGGATGGCAAGCGCACTGAGTCAGGCGGTACATTATGCCTGAGAGCTTCTTTCAACTGAATGTCAAAGAGCAGGAGGAAGCCCTCCAGGTCGCGGCATCTGCGTCGGGGCGGCCTCCCCATCTTCTGGAAAAGGATATTTGGGTCGTATGGGCGCTCTCCGCGCTGTTCGAGTGTATCCATTCGACCAACCCCATTCTTCCGTCGGCTTTCTATCTATGTTGAAGTTGATGTATGAACGCAAACGGAGTGGTCACAGGGAATCGTCGTCGGAGCCGGGCGGATGTTGCGCGTCTGGTTTGTGAGTTCGAACAGAGTGGGTTGGGTCGCAAGGAATTTTCAGCGGCACATGGGCTGAGCGTGCATACGCTCGATGCCTGGCGCAGGCGTGTTGCTGGATCTCCGGATGAGATTGTTCCTGTCGAGATCGTTGAGGTCAGTGCGACGCGGCAGGGCCCGATGCGCGCAGGCAGTATGGAGCGGAGCGGGCAGTTCCGGGTTATTCTCGCTCATGGTCTTGATATCGAGGTTGAGCCGGGCTTTGATGCTGGAGAGTTGCGGCGGCTGATTGCGGCGCTCGACGGTGTGCCGTTGCGCAACGGCTTGCAGCAGCCGGCGTAGCGCGTGCTGGGAATGGGCGCAGCCACGCGCATCTACGTGGCCACTGGCGTGACGGACATGAGACTCGCATTCAATGGCCTCTATGCTCTTGCCGCAGGCCAGTTACAGCAGAATCCGCAGAGCGGCCATCTATTTCTGTTCGCCAACAAGCGAAGAGACCGGATGAAGATACTTTTCTTCGATGGCAACAGCCTTTGGGTTTGCTCGCGGCGCATGGAGCAGGGACGATTGCACTGGCCGAGTTCCGAAGATGGCCGCGTGCAGTTGACCAGCGAGGAGTTTGCACTGCTGATCGGAGGCATCGATCTGACCACGACAACCAAACGGAAGTGGTACAGAAAGACACCTGCAGGAGGAGGATAAATATCGCCAAAGACCGCATGGATACAGGCGAATCGGTGACATATCCACAGTGTTATTTGCGATAATGGCAGCAGGATGAATCCTACTTCCAAATCCTCTTTGCCTGTTGTACTTGATCCGGTTGCCGCCGCGATCATTGCACAGTTGCAACAGAAGGTGGAGGTAAAGGATCAGGCGCTGGCCGCGGCCGAGGCGATCATCCAACAGTTGAAGGAAGCGCTTCGTTTGGAGCGCATCAAGAAGTACGGCTCGCGATCCGAGAAGTTGTCCGATTTGCAGTTGGAGCTTCTCGACCTTGAGCCCGCGGTAGCGAGCGACGAGATTGAGACCGAGGCCGCCAGCGGTCCGCTTCCCGAAGACGAACAGAACGCGCCCTTGACTGCGCAACAGCAACAGAAGAAATGCAAGCCCCATCCGGGGCGCAACGCATTGCCCGCACATCTGGAACGCGTCGAAGAGATCGTCGCCAGCGCGGCCTCGCAGTGCAGGTGCGGCAGATGCGGCGCCGAGACCCGCGTGATCGGCTACGAAGAGACCGAGTTGCTCGGCATGAAGCCTGCGGTGCACTTTGTGCGCGTGATCAAGCGCGAGAAGCGCGTCTGCAAGAGCTGCGCGGAGCACGGCGTAATGACCGCTCCGGCACCGACGCGCATCGCGCCAAAATCAATCTTCGCCGATGAAACTATCATCGAATTCATCATTCGGAAATATGCGGACAGCGTGCCACTTTACCGTCAGCGAGCGATTCTGATGCGCGATCTCGACATCGACGTGGCGCTGACCACGATCAACGATGCGGTGCTGCGCGTGGGCGAGTTGCTGATCCCTGTGGTCGATACGATGAAGCGCGATCTCGTCACCGGCGGTTACATCCAGGCCGACGAAACGCACGTAGACGTACAGACGCCCGACAAAAAAGGATCAAATCATCGGGCCTTCTTCTGGCAGTACAGCGCGCCAGGCAAGGGTGTGGTCTTCGACTTCGAAATGACTCGCGGCAAGCAAGTTGCCAAAGAGTTCTTCAAGGAATATGGCGGCATCCTCCACACGGATGGGTATGTCGCGTATGAAAAAGACATCGGAGCAAAAGGCATGATCCATGCGTGCTGCTGGTCGCATGCGCGGCGTGGCTTCATCGACGCCATCAAGGTGCAGAACAAAGCCCAGGCACCCGACGCGAAGTTCCACCCCACGAACAAAGACCTGTTCGTGGGGACCCCGGAGTTGGAACGCATCGTCGCGCTTATGGATAGCCTGTTCTCTATCGACCGCGAGGCGCGCGAACAAAAGCTGTCGCTCGATGATCGCCATGCGCTGCGCCAGGAGCGTGCGCCCGCATTACTGTCGGAGCTGAAGTCACTGCTCGAAGAGATGAAGGCATCGGGCACGATCCTGCCCAAATCGGTGGCGGGCAAGGCCATCAACTACACGCTGAAGCGCTGGGTGGAGCTAACGCAATTCTTCGACCATTCCATCATCGAACTAAGTACGAACTGGGCGGAAAATTCGATGCGTCCGATTGCCATCGGAAGAAAGAACTGGCTGCACCTGGGAAGCAAAGAGGCCGGCCCCAAGATTGCTGCTCTGTTCAGCATCGTGGAGAGCTGCCGCAAACTGGGTATCCCCATACGCCAGTACCTCGCCGACGTGCTCCCCGGCCTGGCTGATCGCGCCATACAATCCCTCGACGAACTCACCCCTGCACGCTACGCCGCCAAGACGGCAAAGTAGCCTATCCGCATACCGGCGCTCTCGTCAACCATGGGGTTGGTCGAATGGATACGTTCGAGTCCCCGCTCGGCTCACATCTCGCATTCAAAGGGGGCACGGCTCTTTCCAAGGCATACAAGGTCATCCGGCGATTTTCTGAAGATGTTGACCTTACATACGATATTCGTGCGCTTGCGCCGCAACTGGTTGGGGGTAACCAGACGGGACTGGACGTAATCCCTCCGAGCAGGAGCCAGGAAAAGAAGTGGTCGGACGCAATCCGCAAAGAGCTTCTTCCGGCATGGATTCACGATCAGGCATACCCCATTCTTCAAAAGAGTCTTGAAGGACTCGAAGCTGCAAGCTGCCGCCTCACCAACGAATGTATTTTCATCGACTACAAGCCCGTTGCCGCAGCCTCCAGCTACGCACTGCCCAGGGTAATGTTGGAATTCGGGGCGCGTTCGACCGGAGAGCCGACCAACGTGCACGAGGTCCGATGCGATATTGAAGAACACATCGCAGGCGTCGTGTTTCCCGTAGCCCGGCCACGGGTAATGGAACTGGCCCGGATCTTTTGGGAGAAGGCGACTGCAATTCACGTGTACTGCGCACAGGGCGAAGCTGGCCTTCAAGATCGATTCTCCAGACACCTGCATGACCTAATGCGGCTCGAAGAAGCAGGATTCATTGACCAGGCGATCCAAGCGCGACGCATCGCAGAGGCAGTTGCGCTCCACAAAGGCTCATTCTTTGTGGAGAAGGATTCGAGCGGCAATCGAATTGATTATCTCGCCGCCGTTCAGGGCGGACTGTGCATCGTGCCAGAAGGACAAGCAAAAGAAGCCCTACGAACCGATTATCAGCGAATGGTCGAAGACGGGCTTCTGATGGAGGATGCCGAACCGTTTGACCATCTGATAGAAGCGTGCAGGGAAATCCAAACCAAGGCAAACAACGCCTGCAATCCTGAGAACATACCGCTCCATTCATAGAGTAATTGCGAATGAAGTCGCCGAGCGGTAAGGCCTGTTATCAATAGTTGGTGCTGACGGCAGAGGCTAATCTTGATGGGCACAGCGCGTCTGCAGAATCCGGCCACTAGGGATTGGTAGCCTTGTATTGACGGGGAGAGTCAATGAAAGAAGCTGAAGCAGAACTGAAATCCAGCATTGGAAGCACGTCGGAAGCTCCTGCGGAGACCTTCGATGAGAAGGAAGCTCGCACCAGAGAGTTCCTTGTAGGGCAAATCGAGCGACTAGTCGCGCTTCGCACCAAGGATCGCGAATTTCACGGCTTAGAGCGAGAGTTTCTCTATGCTCAGGCTGAACTCCTACAGCTTTACCAGAAATCAAAGGACATCAAGCATCCCAGAGACGTTGGCAACGCCCGCGAGGCGATTCTGGGGCGCTTCCTCGCAGCTAGCGGCTACCTTCCCAAGAAATATTCTGTCTCCAACACCAGCGTCCGGGTAGTGTCGACTGAAGGCTTCATCAGCCGGGAAATCGACATTCTTCTTTTCGATCCTGAGACTAGTGTCGTCCTTATGCAGCGTGAGGATGCATATCAGGTATATGCGGCAGAGTCGGCTTACGGTGCGATTCAGGTGAAATCGAAACTTACTCAGAAGGAGATAAAGAAGGCGTTCGAGAACATTGCTTCGTATAAAAAACTCAGAAAAGTAGGCATTCAACACTCACGGAGCGAACGCGGTTTTGGGATTATCTTTGCCTACGACACGGATCTGGAATGGATGCAACTCGTCGATGCTGTGAAGACTGCCGCGTCCGAAGTCTCACGTTCAGTTCTGCCCAATCTTGTCGTGGTCCTGAACAAGGGTTACTTTCTCTTCGGTGAGGGCGGTGTCCAAAAATTACGGAACGTCGAAATCGAAACCATCCATGATCTGCAAGTTTTCGGAAACCCGGACCGCCAGGGTAGATGTCTCTATGATGTCTACTCCATCATGATGAGATTGCTCCAAGACAGTGAAGCTCCGGCTGTGCCGTTAGACAGGTATTTCCACCTCCCCCTAACGGCCGGGAAGCACTCCTACGAGTTTGCCTGGGGCTTCTTCGCGGAGTTGGGAAGCTGCGAAGAGCACGGGGACTATCTCCGACAAATTAGCGAGGAAGCGCTGGATAAGGTTTTGGCCTTCTGCCGGACCGTCCAACCGGTCGAATACCTTGAAGCTCTGTCGCAGGCCTACGGCAACAGCTGGATTGCCCAACCGAGCCAAAGATCTAAGCTGGTCTGGATCTATAATCCTGACGGCCTCGCTCTATCCGACATTCTTGTTACTCCCGGGGGGACCTTAGCCTTCGATGAGATTTTTGCTTTCGACGTCCCGATCCTGATCCCGCATTTTTACTCCGTGAGAGATGGCATCGTGGCCAGATGCAAATCTTGCTCCAAGATGCTTGCTGGTTTCCAACAAGAAAAGCAAACGAAGGCGTAACAACCACAAACAGGGTTCGCCGAAATAGAAGAAGATTCAGTCTGCATTCGTTCTACGTCAGATGTCCGCAGCTGAGCTCGCTTCAAAGGAAGGGCACATGATCAATTGGAGTCTGGACAGCGCTATTTGCACTTCGCTGCAGAAGAAGCGCGGGCGCACACGCGATGAGAGTTCATCGATAAGCGCATCATCGCCATACCACTTGGCTAGCGTTGCTACTGAAGAAGCCCGACTTATGAGTCCTGGCAGTTTGACCGAGGCTCAGAAGTTTGCAGCAACGCAGGCTTGATTCAAGCCACGATCCGCCTCCTCCAATAAAGCAAGACTTCTGGACGACACAATATTGTTCTTTGACACTTGCCTGAAATTCCGCGATTCAGAACGCCCTAAGAAATTGATCTATGCATGGCAGGAATACCCTCATTCCCAATAAGCATTGGACTCCGCACGAAAACAGACCTAACTTTGCGCCATAGCTGACCCCAGTCAGCGGAGGTGCAAAGTGAATCGATTCCGCCGTGCTCTCCGATTCGACACCGCTCGCAATCGGCAGTCTGTGCCGTCCGTCCTCCAGCGGACGGCAAGCTCCTTCCGTACAACCTGCTTGTCGGCCATCCGTACGATGGCTCTCACCCTGTTCGCCCTATCGATTGCTGGTGTGGCCCATGCCCAGGGAACGATGGACTTCTCTGGCGCGACCACGCTGATGACTACCTTCAAGACCTTCGCCATCTATGCGGGCGCGGTCATCTGCTTCGGCGGACTGATCTTTGCTGGAATTCGCATGATGAGCGGCAGGTTCCAGGACGCCATTCCCGGACTCTTTGGCGCGCTCTTCGGCGCTGGAGTCCTCGGCTGGGGCGCTGGCTGGATTGGCTCGCTCACCGGGCAGACGATGCAGTAGGAGGCGACCATGACCAAGCGGGGAGAGCCGTTACCGATCAATCAGGCGCTCAATAGGCCACGAGCCAAGCTCGGATTGGACCTCAGCGCATGGATGGCGATTGTCTTCGTCTGCGTAACGGTTTTCCTCGTAGGGTTCCGCGTCGTGGCGCTAATCGCGTTTCCATCGCTGGCCGTGAGTGCATGGCTGATCGTCCGCAAACATCCAAAGATGTTCGAACTTTGGGGCTTGAGTTTGAGCCAGAGGTCCTACTATGACCCGCGTAAACACTGAGCAACAGAGATACATACCGTGGTTTGCCAAAGCAGGGGCAGCGTGCAGCATCATGCCGATTGCACGCTTCGTCAATGACCGCATCTTCGCACTGAAGGGCGGCGGCTATGGCTGCCTCTTCTCGCTCAACGGCATCGACGAAGAGGGATTAACAGACCAGGAACTTGATGCGCAGATGCACTCGATTGAAGGCGCACTGCGTGGATTGCCAGAAGGGGCGTGCCTGTATCAGTACACACGCGTCATGTCCGGCTTTGATCTTCCGAGGAAAGCGCAGTACGGCAATCCAGTCACACAGGTATTCGTCGATGACCGATTGAGTTTTCTGGACAAGTCGGCAGGCTTCCGCCGCATTGACCTGCACTGGTGCCTGACACTGGAGCCACCGAAGGCCGCAGCCTTTGCTCGTAAGCCCAAGGAATACGATGTCGACACCACGCGGATGCTCGCCGATCTGGAGAAAACTGCAACACTTCTCGAAGGCCACCTCGGCGGGCTGCTCGGCTTAAAGCTGCTCGAAAAGAATGATGTCTTCCAGTTCTTCAGCTATCTTTTCAATCTTGAAGAGTGGGCTGCCGCCTACAAATTGGCCGCTGATGACGGCGTGGATCGCCAGATCGTGCAGAACCCGGTGGCCTGGCATAGCGACCATCTGACGATTGGCCGCCGGTACGTCCAGATGTTTTCTCTGAAAACGACGCCAGAAGCATCCCGTCCCTGCCTGTTCTCGGGACTCATGGCGCTCGATTGCGACAGCGTCCTTTGCACGACGTGGAGGCCGAAGTCCACCACAGCAGCACGCAGCGAGATCGATGCACAGGAAAAATTCAAATCCTTCTTCAAAGTCGGCGTTCTGACGCGGGTGATGAGTGGCCATGATACGGCCTCACTTGAAACTGGCGCAGGTGCCAGAGCTGCCAACACCCAGGTGGATGACCTGGGCGATGTGATCCGCTCGCTCGACAAGAAAGCTCAGGGCGAGTTCTCGTTACGCTTTCTTGTGGCCACACGCACGCTGGCAGAGCTGCACGGCATTGCGCCCGCTGTGCATCGTGTCTTCGTCGATGCGCGGGCGCAGGTCATGGAAGAGACACTTGGAAACCTGTCGGCCCTCTACGCGATGTTTCCCGGCAACCACAAGTTCAACGTCTTCCCCATGTGGCTGTCCGAAGATCACCATGCGCGTCTCTCCTCGATCTTCGCGCCGAATCTCGGCCATCCGTATTCCGAAGACCTCGATAACGAGTATCTGAACGTCTTCGAGACGCGCACGCAAACGCCGTTCTTTCAGGATGCTTATGTCGATGGTGTGCGGGTGATGCTGATCCTCGGGCCTACAGGAACCGGTAAGTCCGTGAACGGAAACATAGCTATCGCGCATGAGCAGAAGTACGGCGGGTTTACCTATATCTTCGACATTGGCGGCAGCTACGAGAATGTCGTCGAACTGTATGGCGGGCGCGTTGACCGCATCGGCAAAGATGGTCCGCGCGTGAATCCCTTTCGGCTGGAGCCGACCGAGAGCAACATTGCTTTCCTTTATTCATTCGTCAAGCTCCTGCTGATGAACGGCGGCGCAGAGCTGGAACCGGAAGACGATGACGTGATCCACAAGGCCGTGCGCGATATGTATCTGCTTGACGCGGAAAACCGCCGTCTCTCGAATCTCTTTCTGCCCAAGAAGCTCGACCGATATCTCTCGAAGTGGGTTGGCAAAGGCGTCTATGCTGCCATCTTCGACAACATCGAGGACAGCCTTTCGCTCTCGCGCCTGCAATGCTTCGATTTTCAGGGCGTGAACAACGAGCAGTACGCCGACCTGATCGAGCCGCTGATGGTGTGGCTGCTGCGCCGCATCAACGATGTTCTTTACAACCCCGCCAATCTCGGCGTACCGAAACACATCCTGATCGAAGAGATTTTCTCTTCGATGAAGAATAAGCAGCTATTGGATGGCGCGCTCGCTTCCATCAAGACCGTGCGCAAGAACCTGGGCGGCGTCACCATGATCGGCCAGTCAGCAGAAGACCTCGGCGCGAATGCTGACAGCATAGTGAACTCCTGCACGTCATTTCTATTTCTGAAGGACGCCACCTTCAACCGGAAGCGCTACGCGGAACTCTTCAAGATGAATGAGCAGCAGCTTGCGCTCTTCGAGAGCTTGCAGGACCGCGAAGGTCTCTACATGCGCCGGGATGGATTGACCAAGGTCGTGAAGCTCAATCTCGACAACCGCAGCTACGCAGTTTTTTCGACCAAGCCGAAAGACCGCGTGCGCCGGTCCAGGCTGATCGCCAAGTACGGACTCACTGAGGGTATTACGAGGTTCGCCCAAGGCGAGCAAGAATAACCCAAACCACACCGCAGAAAGGACTCAGACACTATGCGCCCCACCCTTTTTGTCTCTTTTTCCGTGTGCATGATGCTGGCCACAGGCCAACTTCATGCTTCAACAGAAACGCATCCCCTGCAACCGAACGCGCCGCGCACGGTTACGGTGTCGGAAGCGGATACGCCGCCGCAGATTCGCGCCGGTCTACTGCAATCGACGCTCATTGTTTTGCCTGCGGAGGAGAAAGTCGCCAACGTCTTCGCTGGCGACACAGTGAACTGGATCTTCGATGGCGGTCACGTAGCTTCGCGCTTCATCAGCGTGAAGCCCAAAACAGCGAACGCCGCCACGGACATTCACATCGTCTCTGACCATGGCAACGAATACACGCTCCAACTGCGCGAGGTATCGAATGATTCCGACCCCAACTTCGATTCCAAAGTCTTTATCGCGCCCGGCGACCAGGCTGCAAAGGATCGTCTGGTGCAGCTTCCGGTCTTTGTGCCGGTGGTCGAGTTGGACAAGGCGAAACAGGAATCTGTTGCCGCGAAGGCCGCTCAGGAAGCGGCACTCAAGGCGGAACAGACAAAAGCCGAGCAGTACAGGAGCGAATACCCCGGCACTCTGCACTTTGACTATACGTGGGACGAGCGGAAGGGCAAGGAGCTTGGCCTCCAGCAAATTTGGCACGACGACAAGTTCACCTATCTGCGCGGCCAGTTCCAGGAGACGCCCGCGCTCTATGAGGTGAAGGACAAAAAGCCCTCGCTCATCAACTTCGATTTCAACGGCGGGCTCTATACCGTACCGAAGCTGCTCGATAACGGGTATCTCGCCATTGGCAAGCAGAAGGTCGAATTTCATCGCGTGGGAGGTGCGAAATAGCCATGATCGATCAGACACCCAACACTCCTGCAACCATTCCCGAACAGCCAGAGGCAAAGCCGCCACTCAAGAAAGGTATGCCGGTGGTGATCGCACTTGTAGCGATTCTCGCCATACTGGGTATCGCCAATGTGACCAGCCTGCTGCACGGCAACAAAAAGACGGCTCCGACAAGCACATTACCGATGCGCCCGGTTTCATCGGCGTCCGCTCAACGAACCCCATCTTGTAGCGTTCCGGGCAAGCAGTTAGATTCATGCTCATGGAACAGAAACGTGGTCTAACAGAAGCGGAGTGGGCATCCATTCTGCATGAGCAGGAACAGAGCGGGATGAGCGCCAGCCACTTTTGCAGAGATCGTGGCATCAAAACCAGCAGCTTCTTTTCCGCACTGAAGCGCCATCAAGTCGCACTCTCCCAGCAGCGAGGAGAAGGCTCGCTG
>Ga0364901_10195_pt1 | contig 22848 bp, 22 predicted proteins | sample ExccelJu500002D4_FD_206968 | JGI IMG/M metagenome (GOLD analysis project Ga0364901, IMG submission 206968) | Enriched cells from Trout Bog Lake Hypolimnion, Wisconsin, USA - BchlTB.July09.5000.02.D4 | ecosystem: Environmental > Aquatic > Freshwater > Lake > Hypolimnion/Profundal zone | place: USA...
AACTGCCCTCCTATGCGGCCTCTTGCTCGCCGCCACGGGATGCGAAACCCGCGTGGGCGATTTCACGGCCATTTCCACCAAAAACATCTACGCCAAGGGCGTGGACATCACCAAGCTTCCCCGCAAGGAAGGGTGCGAGGGTTATAAGTCATGGGTTTTCGGAATCGGTGCTAACTTGAAAGACCCGGTCGACTTGGCTTTGGAAAAAGGCCAGGGAAATGTCATGCTCGATTGTGCAGTTTATACCGAATTCTATTTCTTCGTCAGCGGCATCAAGGTCCGCGGAACCGTGGTCAACGTCCCCTATACCGGCCCCGCCCAATCCAGCGACGCCAGCGGAAAATGAATTAAGATCTCGCGGCGGAAGCGAAACCCACCGGCCTGCCGATTTCAGTCGGCAGGCTTTTTCATTACCCCAGCTTCTTCAAAAATTCCCCAATCCGGTCCACGCCTTTGTCAATCTGCTCCATGCTCGTGGCAAAGCTGAGGCGCACGTGGGTCTCAAAACCGCTGTCATTCCCCGGCACAACCGCAACATGGTTCTGCTCGAGCAGCGCGGCGGCGAAACTCACCGCATCCGTAATCGTCTTCCCGCCCGCGCTCTTGCCGAAGTACGCGCTGATATTGGGAAAAACATAAAACGCTCCCTGCGGCCGCACGCAACTGACCCTGGGCAGCGCGGTGATGCGTTCCCAGATATGCCGGCCCCGCTTCTCGAATTGGCGGCGCATTTGCTCGATGCTCTCGGCCCCGCGCGGATCGCTTAGCGCCAGCGCTGCCGGGATCTGCGTGAAACTGGTGATGTGGCTGGTCATCTGGCTCTGGAGCTTGTTGATGACATCGATCGCCGGCTTCGGACCGCCAATGTATCCCACCCGCCAGCCCGTCATCGCAAAGCTCTTGGAATGGCAGTTAAACGTCAGCGTCCGTTCGAGCAAATCCGGATGCAGAGTTGCGAAGCTGACGAATTTGAATCCGTCAAAAACCAGCTTCTCGTAAATCTCATCGGAAAAGACGATCAATTGGGGATGCCTGGCGACCACGTCGGCCAGCGACTTCAACTCCGCGGGCGAATACGCATGCCCGCCGGGATTGTTGGGGCTGTTGATGATCAGCACCTTGGATTTCGTCGTGATCGCCGCGGCAAGCTGCTCGGGCGTGATCTTAAATCCATTGGCTTCGGAACCGGGGACGAATTTGCTCACGCCGCCGGCCAGCTTCACCTGTTCCGGATAGCTCACCCAATACGGCGTGGGGATGATCACCTCGTCGCCTGGATTCAGCACCGCCATGAACGCCATGTACAGGCAGTGCTTTCCCCCCGCGCCGGTGGTGATCTGGTCCGCCTTGTAAGGCAGGCCGTTTTCGACGTTGAATTTTTTGGCGATCGCTTCCTTCAACTCGACCAAACATGGGGTCGGGGTGTATTTGGTTTGTCCTTTGTCCAGAGCCGCCTTGGCCGCTTCCTTGATAAAGCCGGGCGTGTCGAAATCCGGCTCCCCCGCGCCGAACCCGACGACGTCGATCCCCGCCTTTTTCATGGCATTGGCCTTGGCGCTGACCGCAAGGGTGATCGACTCGGAAATCTGCCTGGTTCGCTCGGCTACTGGGAACATTCGTTATCTCCGCAATTAAAGGCAGGGAACGGTATCGCGGTCACGGCGGGAATTCAAGCATTTGGGAATCCGGCTGATTGGCGCGCTCAAAATTTCCGTCGATCGTCCCTTGCAGCCCTCCCCGCTCATCCGGGCGGAATCTGGGAGCGCACTAGTGCAATCCCCCAATTGACAATCGCGCATCACCCAATTAGGTTAATTGACGTGTGGACATTATTTGACTGCAAAAGTCTTCGTTTTGAGGTAATTCGATCGCGGTTGCTATTTTCGGACCCATCGGGCCAGCAGTTCGCCGCGGCTGCAGACGCCGAAACGCTTGTACAGCGATTTCACGTAGACGTGCACGGTATGCCGGCTGATGTTCAACCGGGCGGCGATTTGCTTCTCCGCGTCACCGCTCAGCAAAAGCTCCAGCGTCTGCCGCTGCCGACGCGAAAGAGGCTCGCCCGGGTGCATCGGCGGTTTGCCGTCCAGCATTTGCTCGCCGAGCATCCGGCAGAACGTCGCCACCAGCCGCCGCCGGCGCGAGACGCCGTCCGTCGCTCCCGCCGGCTGCATCGAATTCGAGGCGCGCACCAGCGCCGAGACATTCCCCAATCGTGCACTTTTCCTCTCACTGGACGACATGATCACCGCTTTAGACGAATGGCACGCATCCCATTCGCTTTGCTAACACTATATCCGCCGGTGGTGCTCTTGAACAAATGCCGCCGCGGGAGTTTTCCATGCAACGGAGTAAAATAATGGACAAGCGTCAATGCTGGGTGGACATATTTGATTCGGCCTATTTCATGGGACGCATGCACCGGCTTTTCGGGCCGCAACGGATGCGGAAAATCAACGCCAAGAGTGTAATCGTCGGACCCGAGGCCAAGATCCTTCTGTCGGTTCGAAGAGGGGGTAAGGACCACGTCGTCGAACTGGCCGCCAGGCGGGTGGTCCCGAATCTCGCCGCCTCCATCAAAGGAGGAACGATCCGCGACGCGTCGGTGGTCTGGCGGGTCCCGCCTGTGCGGGGCAGACGAACTTCAGCGAATCCCAGGGATAACGGCCGGCTTAACTGACGATCGCATCGGCTTCGATTTCAATCTGGGCCTCGACATCGATTAACGTGGCGACCTGCACGATGGCGGTAGCCGGCCGAATTTCGCCGAACACCTGCCCATGCACGCGCGCCACTTGCTCCCATTTCGATACGTCGATCACGTACATTCGCGTTCGCACGACGTGTTCGATTTTTCCGCCCAGCGCCTCGATCGCCGCGCGGATGATCTCGAGCGATCGGCGCGTCTGCTCTGCCAGATCGGAAGAATATTTTCCATCCGCGCCAATCCCGACCGTCCCCGATATCGCGATAAAATTTCCGCTGCGCACCGCGCGGGAATAGCCCATCTTTGGTTCCCACGCCGATCCGCCGCTGGCCGTTTGCCGCCCGGCACGGGGGACAACGGAAATACGAACATCACTGGACATTTTTTCTCCTGGTTTTAATTTTCTAGCCGCGATTTTTTCACAACGGCGCCGGATATTTCGCCTTGTTTCCCTTTAGCACTTCGACCACGTCGCGCACGACCCAGCTCATATTCTCCATCGCCGTCGTCGTCCGGGCCGCCAGGTGCGGGGTCAATAAAACGTTCTGAAATCCCAACAATGGAAATGCTTCCAACGGAGGCTCCGGCGCAAATACATCCAGAGCCACTCCGAAGATCCTTTTCTCCTTCACGGCTTTAGCCAGCGCGGCCGCATCCAGCACTTCGCCGCGGCTGGTGTTGATGACCACGGCCGTCGGTTTTAGAAGCGCGATTTGCTCGGCGCCGACGAGATTTTCGTTCCCGGCCCGCATGTCGACATGAATGGTCAAAATATCCGCCTCGCGGTAGAGCGCCGGTTTGTCGACAGCCGTTGCCGGAAAATCCAGGGCGGTGATGGGGATCAAGTCGTTATAAATCACCCGCATTCCAAAACCGTTGGCGGCGATGTGCCCGACGCGCCGGCCGACCCGGCCCATCCCTAAAATGCCGATCGTCAATTCGTTCAGCTGGCGGCCGCGCACGGTGTCGCGGATGCGTTTGAATTCCTTTGGGGGATAAATTGATTCGCGGAAAAATTCCCAGGGGCGGAGCAATTGCAATAAATAGCCAAAGACGAAATCCCCTACCGCCAATGTGTTTGCATCGGGGGTATAAACGACTTCCACCCCCCGCCGTCGGCATTCGGGGACATCGATGTTTTCCAGGCCCACTCCGCCGCGGCCGACCACTTTCAATTTCGGCGCTCGGTCCAGCAGGCCCGCGTTCACCTTGGTGTACGTTCGCACGAGCAGACCCTGGGCATCGGCGAGTTCTTCAAAGAACCGCGCGTCGCCCGAACCGATCTCGACTACTCTGACTTGCTCCTTCAGCCACTGCAGCGGCCTGAGGTCCGAACCTTCGGCGAGGATCACTTTCGGCAAAATTTCCGTTTTCGTCATTCTCTTCCACCTCATTTGCTCAGATTCTTGTCTTAATTCCCATCGCGCGCAGCGCGCACCAGCCGGCGCGAGCCTCGAACACCGTAAACGCTCCGCCGGCGGTTAGCAGAGATACCAAGCCCCATGCGTACCATTTGCCTCCCGGCCACGCCCAGAGCGCGGCGATTGCAAAAGCCGCCATCAATTGCGCAATCCCGCTGATAAATCTTGCGCGTTTCCCTCGAGCGTCGATATTACAAGTCATGGACATGCAAAAAGTCTCCACTCCGATTATAGGACGAATCGGATTTCCTGCTATAATTTTGGTGCAATGCAAATGACGACGATGAATTGGTCAAACAGGTAAAATTGATGCAATACGGCGTAATCATGGCTGGGGGATCGGGAACACGCTTGTGGCCCTTTTCCCGCGCGAACCGGCCCAAACAAATTCTGTCACTGCTCAACGGCAAGAGCCTCTTGCAGCTAAGCTACGAGCGGCTGCGCGGGCTGCTTCCCCCGGAACGGATTTTTGTCTGCACTGCCATGGCCCACGCGCCGGCGGTCATGGAAAATCTTAAGGAACTCCCAAAAGAAAACCTTCTGGGAGAACCAATGGGCCGGGATACGGCCAACGCGATCGGGTTCTCCGCGGCCGTTTTGAAGCACCGCGATCCCGACGCTGTTTGCGCCGTCGTAACCGCCGATCATGTCATCGAGCCGGTATCCGTGTTCCAGCAAAGTCTGAGCACCGCGTTTAGCGTCGTCTCCGACCGTCCGCGTTCGCTGGTGACGTTCGGCATTGTGCCGACCTACGGACACACCGGCCTGGGATACATCCACCGCGGCGAATCGCTGGGAGTGGACGGCGCGTACAGCGTCATCGGGTTTCACGAAAAACCCGACAAGGCGCTGGCCGATCGCTTCGTCGAGTCAGGCCGCTACTACTGGAACAGCGGAATGTTCGTCTGGCGCTGCGACACGGTGCTCAATGAGTTGGCGATTCATTTGCCGGGGTCGAGCAAAGGCTTAACGCAGATCGCCCAGGCATGGGGAACGCCGCAGCAGGATACGGTGCTGAAAGATGTCTATCCCCGGCTTCCCAAAATCAGCATCGACTACGCGCTCATGGAACCTGCCAGCCAGCAAAAAGGGAACGCGGTCGTCGTCGTCGTGGAAATGCCGGTGGACTGGACGGATGTTGGCTCCTGGCCGGCACTGGCGGAAATTCTGGCCGTCGACGAGCACAACAACGCCGTCAGTTGTCCCACCGGATTGTTCCTCGACTCCGACGACAACGTCATCTTTAGCCAGGATGCCGGGCATCTGGTTTCGCTGATCGGCGTGAGCGACATGATCGTCGTCCACGCTCCGGACGCGACGCTCATTTGCTCCAAGGACCAGGCTCAGCGGGTCAAGGAACTGGTCGCCAAGGTCAAGGAAAAATACGGCGACAAGTTCCAATGATTTTCCCAAACCTTTCATGCGCACCCTGGCGATAGACTTCGGCACCCGCCGCGTCGGCCTGGCCCTGAGCGACGCCGGCGGCAAACTGGCGACCCCTTACGATGTTCTGGCCGTTACCGATCCCGCCCAGGCGATTGAGCCGATTCTTCGTATCATTCAAAACGAAGATGTTCGGCGAGTCGTGATCGGATTGCCTTTGAATATGGACGGCTCGCACGGACCGGCGGCGAAAACCGGTGTGGAATTCGGCCAATCGCTGCTGACCCGCGGCGCGAAGAATATCATTTACGTCGACGAGCGGCTGTCGAGCTTTCAAGCCGAACAAGACCTGACCACTCGCCGCCGGGAGGGGGAAAAGATCACGCGAAAATCAAAAAAGCAGCGTTTGGACGCTCTTGCGGCTGCGCATTTTCTGCAGGAATTTCTGGACGGGAAGCTGGCGGGAATCGAGATATAGAAATTTCCGCGAATCAGAAAGAGAATTTTCATTTTAAGCGTCGATCCGATGTTCCCAACCTCGCGGAATAAGCGAAATGCGATTTGTTCTTTCATCTTCTAAAAAAATCCCCGGCTCGGCCGTAATTCGGCCGACGCGAATACCGCCGGCGACATCCTGGTTCGAAGTGAAAAGCAATTCGTAATCCTCGCCATCATTCAACGCATGATCCAGCGCCGAAATCTTATCACGACGCGATAGCTCGATCGCATCGGAATGAATCGGCACGAGCGATGCTTCGATGATCGCCCCGACCCCGCTGGCTTTGCAGATATGCGGCAGATCGCGCGACAGGCCGTCGCTTAAGTCAATCATCGCGCTGGCATGCGGAGCAATTTCGCGGCCGATTTTGATCCGCGGCTCGAAGGTGAGATGCCGGCCGAGAATGCTGCCGCCGAGCGGACCGGTCACATAGATGCCGTCGCCGGGGCGCGACCCCCGGCGCGTGACTGGCTTCTGGCCGGCGGATTTCCCCAGGATCGTGACGCTCACCACCAGCTTGCCGTCCCACGTGCCGGTGTCTCCGCCGATGATCGGGCAGTCGAACGCATCGCCGGCTTCGCGCAAGCCGTTGTAGAGTTCCTTCGCTTCATCGAGCGATCGGTTCTTCGGCAGCGCCACGGCAACCACGGCGGCGGTGGGCAGGCAGCCCATAGCCGCGCAGTCAGACAGATTGCGGTTCATGGCCTTTCGGCCGATTTGCCGCGGCGAATGCACGGCCGAATCAAAATGCACGCCGTCGATGACCTGATCCACGCCGACCAGCAGCAGATCGCCCGCCGGCCAGTTCAAAGCCGCCAGATCATCGCCGACGCCGATATGGATCAGCGGCGAATTCCGCTGCTGGTTACGAATCCAATCGATGAGATCGAATTCGCCGGACATTATTTGCTCAATCGGTTTTCGATGGTCGGCCAGGAGGCGGCCTTTTGGCCGTCAACGGATTGATATAACGCGATATGATCGGCGGGAATTGCCACGAAATCGTCTACGCCGGCTAGGTGCGCGCTAGCCAAACTGACGGGTCCGTCGCTGTCGCCGACCCGCGTTAGAAGGCTTTGCTTTTTTGATTCGATCGCCGATTTGACTTGGTGGAAGCCCCACCACCGCGCAGCGCCATCGGTGATGAGATTATCCGACCACCCAAGTGCCCGGGCCTCAAAGCGATATTGCAGAGGCCGCTCACCGGCGATGATCGTGTAGCGGATGCCATCGCGGCGGGGAAAGGAATTCAGTTCGGCGAGAAATTCCGAATCCGGCTGCAGATCGCGAGCCGACTGACCGATCCCCTCGGTGATCATCCATGCCGGGCTCCACTGCGGATCGTGCCACCAGCGAGAGGCGTTCACGCCCAGTTTGAGAACAAGGGCCAAGTCCGTCCAACCGGAGCCGGCATTCGGGGGCGCGATCAGGATCAATCGAGCCACCCCACCGGAGTAATCCGAGCCCTCCACATATCGGCGGGCAATCAGGCCGCCCATGCTTTCCGTCACGATGGAAATGGGCAGGCCGGGATATTGTTTGTGCAAATCCCGCATGCTGGCCGTGAACAATCCGGCGCTTTCCTTCAAGGGCCGTTCAGCGGCGTAAGAAAACATCGCGGTTTGGAAATTGTCCTCGCGCAGCAATTTCGCCAGGTCCTGGCAACAGGCACAATCACCGTCCAATCCATGAATAAGAATGACTAGCGGCTTTTGCGGATTTACGTCCTGCGGCAGATGCAATCCAAAACGACGGTTCTGGCGCGCTATCGCATCTGGAGCTGCCACATCGGTAAACCGGCTAAGCGCGTCACAGGATTCGTCCCAATCCCGCGGCAATTTGTCGGGGTCGGCCGTAATGCGCAGCTCATCGTCCGTCACGTCAAAATGGAAGCCATCCCCCAAAGCGCTGTTCAGGCCGCGCACGAATACCCAGCCGTTTACGCCGCGAAGATCAATCGGCACATCGAGATCCCCTACCCACCCGATCAAATCGGGCGAAACATTGAAATCATCGTTCAGAACGTCCCTGAGCGGCCCCGCCGACAACCGGCCATCCTGCAGCGGGATCGAGACGTGATATTCATCCGCCGCGCAAAAGCCGGGCAAAAGTAAAACCCCCAACCAAGGCAAAATGCTCTTTATCACGCGGTTCATGGGATTGTTAATGCTCATCATCCTATTCGGCGAATAAGTTCCTGGCGATCCTAAATTCCGCAAAAGTGACCGACTATTGCCGGATGTTAAAATTATGTAAACTTGCGACAATAAATTTCGCCTGCGGAAGTTTTAATTAAATGCCGCCTTTAATGGAATAGGTATCGCTTGCCGGGCTTTTGCAAGAGGAGCAGCATGAATTCCGACGACGCCAGATCAGCAGGCCAACCGAGGCGCGAAACGGGAATGAGTTACAAATTTCAGCGGCTGCGCGAACGAATCCGCCAGTCGCTCGCCAGCGGGGAGTTGAGCGGCAAACTCCCGGGCGAACGAGAGTTGGCACGCAGGTTTCACGTCAACGCCAAGACGCTCAGCAAGGCTCTGACCGATCTGGCCGCCGAAGGGGTTCTCCATCGCAGCGTCGGTCGGGGAACATTCGTCAAAGGCTCGGAAGATCAGGAGAACTCTGCCGGCGGGCCGTGGCTGATATTAGCCGACAACGACGCCGACCCCACGCTCATGCAGAATCTGCGCGATATCAACCCCCACGCGGAAGTTTGCGCAAACGTTCGGGCGATCCGTCCGAGCTATCTAAACCAGTTTGCCGCCGTGATTGATCTGGCCATCGCCACCCCGGAAACGTTTATCCGAGATCTCCTGGTTCGGGGTATCCCGGTCGTCGCGGTTGGCCAGGAGGCAAAAACCTATTCGGTCAACTCGGTCATGCTCGATGCCAACCTTGGCGTGATGCAATTGACCCGCCAACTGGTCTTGGGCGGACATCGCACGTTCGCGGCGATCGAAGGCCGCACACGCATAGCCATTGCTGAGACCATTCGCCAGACCGCCTCACGCTATTGTTCCGACTTTTCCGCGGATGCCTGCTTCCCCGCCGATGTCGTGACCGCCGTCGAATACGGCGCGACGGCATGCATCTGCGACTCAGTTTCCAGCGCGAATCAGACGGTTCAATATCTGACGCAAGCCGGTATTGCCATACCGGAGAGAATGTCAGTTTGCGCCATCGGCTCGACGCCGGTGACGTCAACTTCGCTAATCTTGGCGACGTAACCCAGGATCGAGCCGAGTTGCGCGGAGAATTTAGCGAGCCTGGCTTCGTCCATGGCCAGGCGCGAAAGCTTGGCGACGTGACGAACCTGATCGAGCGTGATCGTCTGGTCAGCCATCGTGGTATGGACCTTTAGGCGGCGGCGGGCTTGGTAAAGTTGCGGTGCACCGGCTTGACGACCATGCCGTTTCGGATGGCTTTGGCGCTGACTTTGATGCGGACGATGCGGCCATTGACCACGGCGCGAACGCTTTGGATATTCGCCTTGAACTTTCGGCGGGTGACGCCGGTGATCTTGGTGCCGACCCCGCCAAGGTATTTCGCCTTGCCGCGATGGGTGACCTGATTGCCAAAGCTGGTTTTCTTACCGGTAAAATGACAAACGCGCGGCATCAGCGGACCTCATGGTAAAAATCGAGGCGGGAGTGTAGCCGCGGCTGCGAATTGAAGCAAGCGCCTGCCAATCCGGCTATTGCCGCAACGCCGTGCCCGCCAGAACGGTTTCGGCTGGCATGATAGTCTTGGGATTGAGCGCCGCGGTGGTTCCACGGTCCACCATCGAGCCGGCAAGCCACAGAATCGTGGGGCGGCTGGGTTGGCTATTGCGGAGGATGTCCGCGACGGACTCCGCCTGCCGCTTGGGATCGACGAAATACCCGCTCGTCGGGTATTCGCCACCGGTCGAGCCGACGGCGCATGCCCTGCCGGTCCACAATGTTTTCCGCGAGGATATTGTCGAACCCAGCCTGCCCCTGGAAAAAGTCCTGCAAAACGCCCCCGATTCGGATGGCCCGTTCTTCAAAGTCCCCAAAGTCATCGGCGGGGATGAAGATTCCGCGGGATAGGCTCTTTTCAATACCTAAAACTCAAATGCAACCGCGGAGACGCCGAGGCGATGAGAAAGACGCGGAGAAGACAAATACATTTTTGCCACAGATGGAAATCAGATGCACGCAGATAAGACGGAATTCAACTGCATTTCATCTGTGTTCATCTGATTTTTATCTGTGGCAAATAGGCATTTCTCCGCGTCTTTCTCCGCGTCTTGTGTCTCTGCGGTTGCATTTAAGATTATAAAAACCAAAACCATTCCTGTCTGACATCGCCGGAATTGACCTATAATCCGCTTCGTGGAACTTCGCTTCGAAAGCCTGACGAACATCCTTCCCGAAATCCGCCGGCGGGCTGACTCGCTGGACCGAAGCGGGGATTGGCCTGCAGAGGATTTGCTCGCTTTGGCGGGGATCGGCGCGGGCAAATGGTTCGTTCCCGTCCAATTCGGTGGCGAGGAAATCGATCCGCTGGAATTGCATTTGCGTTATGAAGCGATCGCCTCGGCGTCGCTGGCAACCGCACTGATTGTTTCGCAGCGCGACTCGGCGGTGGGATTAATCGACGGGGGCGAGAACGCAGAATTGCGGGCGCAAATTCTGCCGGCGCTGGCGAGCGGAGAGATTTTCTCCACCATCGGAATCGCCCAGCTCACCACCAGCCGGCAAGGCGGACTGCGCGCCATCGCCGACGGCAACGACTATCGCCTGGAAGGCGTGATCCCCTGGTCCACTGGAGCGGCGAAGTCGCAATATATCGTTGCCGGGGCCGTCATGGATGATGGCCGGCAAATTCTTTTTTTATTGCCGACCGATCTGCCCGGAGTTTTGATTCATCCCCCGATGGAGATCGTCGCGTTGCGTTCGAGCTGGACCACGCGAATTGAATTAAAAGCGGTGCGTTTGGAAAAGCGGTGGATGTTGCGCAGTCCGGCGGCGCGGGCGCTGGCGGGGCGATCGAAAGGCATTCCGCTCGGCCAGACGTTTCTGGCGTTTGGGCTCTGCCGGGCGGCGCTGAGTTTGATCGCGGAAGAGGGTTCGGATCGAGCGCGCTCGCTGCATGATCGCTTCAGCGAGCAGTTCCATTCGCTGCGAAATGAGATCGTGGAACTTTGCCGGTCTGGAGATGAAGCGAAGGCTGCCTCGGACGGGGCTCGGCTGCGCGCCGCGTGCAACGAACTGGCCGTACGGGTTACGCAATCTTCGGTGGCGTTGTACAAGGGATCGGCATTGCTGGCAGGTCATCCGGCCCAGCGGCTTGCGCGAGAAGCGATGTTCTTCCTGGTGTGGTCTTGCCCCGACCCGATCGTTGATTGCACCGTGAATATGCTTGTAAACCGCGAAAGTAGATGAAATGGCCCCAAAGAGGAAATAAAATAGGCCGCACGGCGGAGGGTTAGTGCCGTGCGGCCTGGCGGAGGAGGAAACGAGGCTTATAGGGCGAAGGCTCACAGGCCGTAAGACTTCGCCATTGTATTGTCAACCGTCCTGATCATCCCAAAACCTTATCATTGTTCTTGCCTTCCGAGTTGTACTTAAACAAAAGTTGTGCCGCGCGAACTTTTTAGAGACAATCACCCTCGTTCGCCGACGTTCTGAAGCTGAAATGGCCTATTTTTCGTTGATTTTTCCTGGCACCACCCCACCGATGGATCGAAGAACTTCGATGCGTTATCGGCGAAAGATGTGGCAAACGCCTGCTTCCTGCACATCAAGTACGCAACCCTACTATTCCATATTTGCAAAGTGCGCCGTGCTTTGCGCAACGTTCACAATATTCGCCATTTTAGGAGGGTGCCAGGCGGATCATTCCGCGGCGGACAGCGGCATCACCAGCGGGCTTGAAGCGGTCGATATGAACGCGACGCCCGCGCCGCGAACAATTGACGGACCCGTTTTAATCTCCGCCGCAAAAAATGAATGGATCAGTTTTGCGCTGCGTCTCAGCAATTTGCCAGCGGCAGCGGAACATCCTTTTTTGCAAATCCGCATATCACCAACGATTCCATTACAGAATATTTCCGCGTTTCAAATTCTGCCGATGCCGGTGGATACCAATCGCGCTGGATATGTCCGACAAACAGGTCTGCCCGCCGGCGCCAAGGAATTGCCTCGCGCCTTGCTTCCGATGGACTGCGAAAACGGATCAGTCGATTTGTCGAGCCTTCGAAATCCCGCGCATCCATTTAATCCGCAGGACCGCGCCGGCACGGACCAGGCCGTCACACTCTGGATCGACGTTCACGTTCCCGCGGATGCGGCGCCGGGCGATTATGCGATCGTCAATGCTGTTATGGCGCGCGGGCAAGCGCAATTTTCGCCGCTGCTTCAGCTTTCGCTGCACGTTTACGATTTTGCCATTCCGCAGGACCGGCATCTGCTGATGGTGAGCCAGATTGACTGGGATCGGCTGCAAACTCTGTATCCCGATGAATTCGAGGCCATTACGCCGAGGCTGATGAATCGGGGCAATCAGACCTACGCGGCGGCAATTGGGCGGTTGGATCAGCTTTTGTCGCTGGCGGAACAGAACCGCGCCGAGGCGATCGTCCCGCGCCTCCAGCCGACCGTAAAATGGCCGATCTCTCAATCACCCGAAGTGGATTGGACGGATTTTGATACAGTCTTGACGCCGTGGATGAGCGGAGACGCGTTCGCGGATCAGACCCCGCTGGGATACTGGCCGCTGCCGAAGGTGGACTTTCTGGACAATTACGATCCGGACAGCCAGCGCGCGTATTGGGCGGCCGCCGCGACGCATTTTAATCAGGCAGATTGGCTGCAGCATGCTCCCGTCTATTTAAGCAAATCTTCTCCCGGTCGGGCGACGAGCCTGGAAAGCATTCAGCTTTCGATGCAGGCAAGATCGATCCTCGAATCTCATCCATTGGTCCGGGTTGCGCTTCCGCTTGAAGATGAGCAGGTGCAGTTCGTCACGACGGACAATCCAAAGCTTCTTACCGGAGCATTGGCCGGCCGGATTTTGACCGTTGCGCCGGGCCTTGTATTTGCCGAGCCTACCCAGGCGTGGCCGTCTGATTTGCGGCGTCCGGAACACTGGCTTGGCACCGACGAACAGGGCTTGGTTCCATATGTCGGCGCTGGCGGCACTGAGCGCGATGTGCGGCTATGGGCTTGGCTGGCGTATCTCAAGCACGCCGATCTGATCCTCTGGTCCGATGCCCTGCCGCAGCAGGACGATCCGCTGCAGCAGGCCGATCCCAGCGCGCTGACGTGGTTTTATCCGGGAAGCTGGTTTGGGGTCGATCAGCCGGTGCCGAGCATTCAGTTGAAATGGCTCCGCCGCGCCCAGCAGGATTACGAGTATCTTCTCCTCGCCGAGCAGCGGGACATGCGGACTGATGCGCTGCTGCTGGCCCGGCTGATTACGCGGCAGGTGGAATTGCAGCCCGCACAATCGCCCGATCCGGAATATGGCCTGCTCAGCGGAACTGTCGATCAAAAAACATGGGATGAGGCCCAGGCGCTGCTGGCGCGGTCGATTCTGATTCACCCGCCCGGGTCGCTGCCGGACGATCCCAACATCAAATCTGCCGAGCGAGCCCTTGACCTGGATATTCTCCGCCGGCAGCAGCCAAAGGAGCGGCCTTATATCCTGCCGCGCACGGTGCAGTGGCTTTGGGACGATCCCGCCCATTCGAGCGACAACAAACGGGTGTTCGTCCGGCTGGGCGTGGACATCTACAATGCCGGCGACAGCCGGCCCGACGAAAATCAACTGGCGTGGACCAGTGCGGGAGACGGCTGGGAATTTCGCCCCCAGCCTTTCGTTGTCGACGCGCTCAAGACGTATTGGGTTCAGCGATATTCGATGGAGGCGCGCGTCAACCTCGACCGAATCAGCCCCGCGTCGCGCGATCCGGTTCAGATTACATTTGTGGACGGATATACCCACAACGCCTACCCCACCCAGGCGATGCTTCCCGTGGCGACAAGCGTTCGGCGGGAGGGAGGCATTAAGATCGACGGCATCCTCGACGACTGGTCAGGCGATGATCTCATCCATGACGGACACCTCACTAAAATGATCGATCGCCCCTCGATCCAGCATTGGCGGATCGAGCCCTCGTCGCTGGTGTCGCAAATTTATACCGGCTGGGGAGAGGATAATTTTTACGTCGCATTTCACGTGACCGGGACGTCGCCCGGCCAGGATTTACACAGGAATTTTGTCGATAACGAATTCCGCCGCGCCTGGGGCGAGGATTTATGCCAGCTGCTCGTTCAACCCGTCTACGACGACAGCTCTGTGGGCCCGGTGACGTACATCGCGTGTAAACCCAATGGCGTGTGCATGGTCCGGCGGCGACTGGATCCCAAGACCAATTCCGATCCCTGGCGCGAAACCGATGGAACCGCCGTCCGATATGCCGCGACCTCGCAGGCAACCGCCTGGACCGGCGAAATCGCCGTCCCATGGAATTTGCTGCTCAACGACAGCCCGAAAAAACCCCGGCTGCTGCGGTTCAATTTCATCCAGCACCAGCAATCGACGGGCGAATCCGCAAGCTGGGCCGGGCCGATTGATTACGATCAGGACGATTCCTTTATGGGACTCCTTTATTTACAGGAACTTAACGCACCGGGGTTGCGGCAATAGATGTAGGATTTCGGGGGCGCATGACGATTAATACCCCCAGCTTAACGGCCGATTCCCCGGCCGCTCTGGCCCGCCACGGTTTTTAATTGTGTAACTTCTTCCGCGTGTTGTAAAATCGGTTTGCACGGACTTCAGTGGGTCGTCTTGCAGTCACTGTTGATCGTTTAAGGAGAGAAGTATGAGTTTTTCGACGAGAAAGAACCGCGCATTGCGTTTGGGGCTCTTCGCGGCCTCGCTGGCGGTCACGCCGATATTCGGGTCAATGAATGCGGCCCGCGCGGCCAGCGTTTCCAGCGGGAATTCCACCCTCACGATCAATTCGACCACCTCGGGGCCGTATATCAGCAACTGGATCGTGGACGGCGTCGATCAATACGGCGGCTCGCCGGCCGGTGGCGATACCTTGGTTGTCGGCGGCGTTCCAATCAACTCATTTCCCCTTACCAGTTCGTTTTTCGCCAGCGGGATTGCTTCAGCGACTTACACACAGGGCCAACTCCAGATCAACGTGAAGGATGTCCTCACGGGTGGAAGCGCCGGCAGCGGCGCCTCGGCGATCAACGAAATCATCACCTTCAGCAACACCGACACCGATTCCCAAGATGCGCCACTTACGTTCACATTCCAGGACCATGTCGATTACAACGTTAACGCAACACCGAACAATGATACGCTGACGCTCAGTCCAGGCACGCCGAACACGGCGACGCAGACCGATCCCACAGGCGCGACAATAAATTTCACGGCGACGCCAACCCCAGACTCAACAGAGCTGGACAATGGGGGATCGAACACCGGGACGCTGGGGCCCTCCACCGGCAATGTAGCGTTTGGTTTCTACTATGATCTGAGTATTGATCCGAACAGCTCGGAGCAGATCAGCTTCAACGAAACGCTGACCGGACCGAGTTCCGCCGCGGTACCGCTGCCAAATTCGGCGTACAGTGCGCTGTTTATGCTGGCCGGCCTGGGCGCGATTGGCGGATACCGGAAAATGCGTCGGGCAATTTAATTGTCAGGAGAAAAAATGAGCTTGTTTGCGAAGAAGGTCCGTGTCTCCCGGTGGGGCCTTCTGGCGGCGTCGCTGGCGGTGGCTCCGATTTTCGGGGCGATGAACGCGGCCTGGGCGATCCCCGCCAATACCATAACGAGCGGAAACTCCACACTCACCTTCAATCCAACTAACAGCTCGCTTCCCTTTATCAGCAGCTGGGTCGTGGACGGCGTGGATCAATTTGGCGGCGGAACGGGCGGTGGAGAAAATTTGGCGGCTCGATTCCCCTCCCTCGGTATTGTCGACAACGTCTTCAGCTCTTTACCCGAGACGAGTTCGTTCTTCGGCAGCGGCATCGCCTCCATCACTTACGGCGAGGACAACTTCTCGATCAATGTGAAAGATATTCTGACCGGCGGCGCCGCCGGCAGCGGAGCATCCGCGATCAATGAAGTCGTTACGGTCAGCAATTTGGATACGAATACCAACGATGCGCCGTTAGACTTTATCACGGAGGACGGCTTCGCTTATCACGTCAACGGCACAGCGAACAATGACACTTTAACCCTTAGCCCCAGTTCGAGCCCGAATACGGCGACTCAAACCGATCCTTCAGGCGCGACGGTGACGTTCAACGTGACACCGGCGCAGAACCTCGTTGCGTTCCTAAATGACGAAGCCACGGGGTCGAACGGACCTACCACCGGCAATGTCTCTTTTATCTCGACGGCGGAGTTCGAGATCGACCCGGACAGTTCGGTGCAGATCAGCTTCAACGAAGTGCTGACCGGCCCGACTTCCGCGGCGGTGCCGCTGCCGAATTCGGCATACAGCGCGCTGTTCATGCTGGCCGGGCTGGGCGCGATTGGCGGGTACCGGAAAATGCGCCGGGCGGTGTAACGTCAGACTTTTCAAGTTCGAGTCCCAGGCCCAGCGAGCAAACTCCCTGGGCTTTTTCTTTTTTGCTACACTGATTTGAATGACCAGCGCGCCGGGGCGGAATTCTTCATTTGTCAGGACATCCCTTCTCCTGCTGACCAGCGTTGCGCTGCTGACCCCGGCGTTTGCGCCAGTTTACCAGTTTTATTTCGCGTGGATCGGGCTTGTTCCCTGGCTGATTTTTCTCGCTGAATCCAAATCACAAAAATCCGCGTTCTTTGGAAGCTGGATCGCCGGGACGATCTTTTTCACCGCCAATATGTGGTGGATGTTGTTTATCAGCTGGCCGGGAATGATCGCGCTGATGATCTATCTGGGATTGTATTGGGCGGCGGCGGGATTGATCATTCGTGGAGCGGGTCTGCTCCAGCGCGGAATCCTGCCCGGCGTGTTCGCGATCGCGGCGGTCTGGGTGACCTTTGAATGGCTTCGCGGAATCGTCATCACGGGATTGCCCTGGCTTTATCTGGCCCACACTCAAACCCCGTTTCTGCCGATCTGCCAGATCGCCGACGTCACCGGCGCGTACGGGGTGAGTTTCTGGGTGGCGATGCTCAATGCGCTGGCGGCACTGGCGTGGCTGCGAAAAAAGGAAACCCTTCGCGCCGCCTGCGTTGTGGGAACGATCACGGTTTTGCTTTTGGCGTATGGGATTTTTCGCCTCGCTCAAACGCCGCAATCTCTTTCGCCGGGACCGACCGTCGCAGTGGTGCAGCCGAATTATCCGCAGAGAAACGATGGATCGAAAGGCGCTGATATCGACGAGCGCGAGGATTTCCATACATTGCAGACCCGCTCGGCTCTCGCCAAAGAGCCAGGGAAAATTGATCTGGTCGTCTGGTCGGAAACGATGATGGGCGCGCTTAATTATGAAGCGCGGGAAAAGATGCCCGGCATGCCAGAACTTTACGATCGTCTCAGCAAACTTGCGGCCGAAAATGATGTGGCTTTAATCGTTGGCGGCGAATACGCCGGAGATTGGAAGCCAGAAGAACGCGATGGAGAGTGGTATATTGTTGCCCGCGACCGACGCAACAGCGCATATTTTTTTGACCGCCACGGAAAAATGGACGATTCGATCGGATTTCGGTACGACAAAATTCATCTGATGCCATGGGGAGAATATATTCCGGGAAAGGATTCGGCTCACTGGCTTTACTGGCTGTCCGTGCAACTGGGCCCGAAGTATTACACCGACTATATCATGCAGCCGGGCGAAACATTGACCGTGTTTCATCTGGAGGCGCGGGATCACGACTGGCGGTTCGTCTCGCCGATCTGTTTCGAGGACCTTGACGCGACGCTGTGCGCACAGATGTTTCGCCCATCCGAAAGCGGCGGCAAACGCGCGGATTTTATGGTGAACCTGACCAATGACGGCTGGTTCAAAGCCGGGGAAAACGCCCAGCATTTTCAGGCGGCGATTTTTCGCAGCATCGAAAACCGGGCCTGGCTGGCGCGCAGCGTGAACACCGGCGTCAGCGGGTTTGTTGATTCGGACGGCCGCCCGAGCGATCTTCTTACCGTCCGAACCGAAGGAACGAGCGTCGCACAGATCATGATCGACAGCCGGCTGACTTTTTTTACCCGGTTTGGCGATATTTTCGCCTACGCGTGCATCGCCGCGACTTTGATCATGGCCGCGCATGCGTGGATCAAGCACCGTCAACGAAGGAAAGTGCAATGAAGAAAACGGTCTATGTGGCGTGGGTGATGTTCATAGCGGGCTGCGCCTCGCAAAAGCCGGAGCCGCATTTTCCGACTCCCCCGCCGCCGGTCCCCTCGGCGCCGGCGTATACCGTCAAACCGCTGGATGCCAGTTTGCGCACACGGGCGGTGAAGGAATTGCTCACGGATGTCGATTCGGTGGACCCGTTCCTGCGATCCAATTCCATCGAAGCGCTGAGTGACGTCGATCCCGCTGACGCCTCCGGACCGGTCCTAAAAGGGCTGAACGATCCGGACCCCAGCGTGAGATTTTCCGCCGCCGTATCGGCGGGCCAGTTGAAGCTTGTTGACGCATACAATCCCCTACGAGCCATGGCTTATGACCCGGACCTGCGTGTCGAAGCCGGAGTGCGATTTGCCCTGCACCGGCTTGGGGATACGCGCCTGAGCCATGATCTGGAAAAATTGGCCGCCGCCCCCGATCCCAGTGTGCGTGGGACCACGGCGATGGTGCTCGGCCTGCTCAAAGAACCCAGCGCCACCAATATGCTGATGACTCTGATGGTCGATCCCGACCCCGCAGTCGACATTCAGGCCGCCGAAGCGCTCTGGAGGCTTGGAGACGAGCGAGGGCTGACCAGCCTGGTCGCCTACTCCATCAGCAAATATTCCGACGAGCAGATCATCGCGGTGCGGGCGCTGGCTGACACCGGGGATCAGCGCGTCATCCAGCACGTGAGGGGTGAGCTGACGAGCGACTATATCGAGGTCTCGCTGGCCGCGGCCCGGAGTATGGGTCTTCTGGGATCGGACGAAGGCTGGAACGTCGCAGTCCCGGCCTCGCAAAGCAAAGACCCGCGCCAGCGCGGCTTGGCTGCCCTGGCGATGGGGGCGATTGGCCGCAGCGATCTGCAGGAATATCTTGCACCTTTGCTGAAGGACCCGCAGGAGTCTGTGCGCATCTGTGCTGCGACCGGCATTTTGCAATTACGCAGTCCGTCAGAGTATCTCAGCGCTCAGGCGGCGCGTTGATCAATCTCGCCGTGGTCCTCGACCGCGGTCACCGCCTCGGCCTCCACCGCCGCCACCAGAACGGCGTGGGCCACGATCATCGCGATGGCCGCGATCGCCACCGCGATCGTGTGGGTGGCTCTGATGTTCGCCGCCGGCGGGAGCGCCGACGGGTTCGGGATCGCTTTGGCCTTCCTCTTTCATCGCGGCTTTGCGGCTGAGTTTAATGCGGCCCTGATCGTCGATCAGGATCACCTTCACGCGAATCTCGTCGCCGATGTTCACGATGTCGTTCACGTTTTGCACGTACTTATCGGAAAGTTCCGACACGTGGCACAGCCCGTCCGTCTCCGGGGCGATCTCCACGAACGCTCCGAAATCCTTGATGCTGACCACCCGGCCGGCATAAATCTTGCCGACCTTGACCTCGGCGGTGATCGCCTCGACCAGATCGCGGGCCTTCTCGGCAGACGCCTGATCGACGGAACTGATGAAGACCGTGCCGTCGTCCTCGATGTCGATCTGGGCGCCGGTGTCTTCCTGCAATTTCTTGATGTTCTTTCCGCCGGGACCGATCAGCTTGCCGATCTTTTCCGGATCGATCTTCACGGTGAGCAGGCGCGGGGCGTACTTGCTGATTTCCGGGCGCGGGCCGGGCAGGGTCGCCGTCATCTTGTCGAGAATCGTCAGCCGGGCCTCTTTGGCGCGGTGCAATGTCTCGCGAATGATCTTGTGGTCGATGCCTTCTGTCTTGATGTCGAGTTGGATGGCGGTAATGCCTTCGCGGGTGCCGCAGACTTTGAAATCCATATCGCCGAAATGATCTTCCTCGCCGATGATGTCTGTGAGGAGGGCGAATTTTCCGCCGTCCTGAACCAGGCCGATGGAAATTCCCGCGACAGGCCGGGTGATGGGGACGCCGGCGTCCATCAGCGCCAAACATCCACCGCAACTGCTGGCCATGGAACTGGAACCGTTGGATTCCAGAATGTCGCTGATGATGCGGACGGTGTACGGGAACACGTCGATGCCGGGCAGAACGGCGATGAGGCTGCGCTCGGCAAGGGCGCCGTGGCCGATCTCGCGCCGGCCGGGGCCGCGGATGGGGCGGACTTCGCCAACGCTATAGCTGGGGAAGTTGTAATGCAGCATGAATTTCTGGCTGTATTCGTCGATCAGGCCGTCGACCATTTGCTCGTCGCTGCTGGTGCCGAGCGTGACCGTGCACATGGCCTGCGTTTCGCCGCGTGTGAAAACGGCCGAGCCGTGCACGCGGGGCAGGACGCTGACCTGGCAGGAGATGGGGCGGATGCTGTGGTAATCGCGCCCATCCGGCCGGACGCCCGACAGAATCGCCTCGCGGGTGACCTGCTCTTCGACTTCGACGAAGATGGCTCGAATCTGCTTTTGCTTTTCGCGGGTGCCAATGATTGTTTGATAGCTGGCGTTAGGATCGGTCACCGCCGGGGCCATTTCGCTTAGAAGATCGTCAAGGATCTGCGAGATCGCATCGGCCCGGTCGGATTTGCCGGCTTTGCCTTTGACTTCGCGAATCTTGTCCGTGACGCGGGCGCGGATGGAATCGACGAAACCGGCATCGGGATGCTTGATTTCGCCGACCTTCGGCTTGCCGGCCTTGGACTGCAATTCCTCGATCATTCCGACGATTTCGACGATGGCGCGGTGGCCGAATTCGATCGCGTCAGCGACCTCGTCTTCTTTCACCTCGCGGCCGCCAAGTTCGATCATGTTGACGAAATGTTTCGTGCCGGCCACGACCAGATCCATGTCGCTGTATTCAAGCTGCGCGACCGTGGGATTCAGGACCAATTGCCCATCGACGCGGCCGACGCGGACATGCGCGGTCGGGGTCGTGAACGGAATATCGCTAAGTCCGACGGCCGAGCTTGCCGCGATGCCGGAAAAAATGTCCGGATCGTTTTCGCCGTCGAACGCCAGGACGTTCAGGTGAATCTGAACTTCGTCCATGAATCCCTTGGGAAACAGCGGGCGAAGCGGGCGGTCGATCAGGCGGGCGGTGAGAATTTCCTTGGTGGTGGGCCGGCCCTCGCGCTTCATGAACCCGCCGGGAAATTTTCCAGCGGCGGCGCGGCGCTCGCGGTAATCCACCTGCAGAGGGAAAAAGTCGATTCCTTCGCGCGGCTTGGCGCGGACGACAGCGCCGAAAACAACCGTATCCCCGTACTGCACGGTGACGGCCCCGTCGGCCAGTTTAGCATACGTCCCGGTCTCGATGGCCAGCGTGCGGCCGCCGATGTTCCGTTCAACTCGGATAGCTTGCATGAAAAACAACCTTGTCCGGCCCCGGTGGTGTTCGATATATGCCACAGATGGACAGACCCAGAATCTGAAATCTCAAATTTGAAATTTCAGATTTTGGATGTGTGCATCTGTGGCGACCAGTTTGCCAGCCGTCAACCGCGCCGGGGCCGAATGGCGCAGGAATGGATGGCCTGAAAAAAAGCGGGCACGGCCACGCCGTGCCCAATCATAAACCCTATTTCCGAAGGCCGAGCCGGCCGATGATCTGCTGATATCGCGTGCGGTCTTCCCGCGTGAGATATTTCAGCAATTGATTCCGCCGGCTGACCAGTTTGAGCAACCCACGCCTGGAGGAATGGTCCTTCTTATGCGCGTCGAAATGCTGGCGGAGTTGATTGATCCGCTCGGTCAACAGCGCGATTTGCACTTCAGGAGAACCGGTATCCTTCTCGTGGATCTTAAAATCGGTGACAATTTTCTGCTTTTGCGCGATCGAAATAGACATTGAACAACTCCCAGACACCTGGCGAGCCAGAAGAATCGTCCACCCCAGGTAATCTCTGGTGGACGCCCCGGCAAACCGGTCATAAAGGGTTCCGCGCCGCTCCAGCGGCGTTGTCGGATTGAAGGGAAAGGATAGAGGGATGCGGGGTGGGGGTCAAGGGAGACCGTCGCGGTACTGCATTTTTGATGTACAATATGTTCAAAATGGATGATCTGGCCGAACAATTTGCGCGACGCGACAGGCTGCGACGCAAGCTCGCACTTGAGAAAACACCCGAGCAGCGCATGCGCGACATGGCCCGTCTGCAAGAACGTATGTGGGCGACACTTCGGAGCTCACCAGACGGTTATGCGCACTTTCTGCGCCGTAATTACAAGGCTCGAGCCATCAAGGTTCGAGACCCTCATGCCGGATGATATTCAACTTCTTGAAGTCCTACGGAATTCCGGCGTCCCGTTTATCATCGTCGGCGGTCACGCCGTTAACTTTCACGGGTTTGGAAGAGCGACGGAGGACACCGACATTGTGTGGCTCAGGTCTCCCGAATCCGAACGGGCGCTTTTTCGGATGCTCACGGAGATTGACGCTCGCTATATCGGTGATGATATCGATCCCAGCACGGCGATCGAGCGGGTCTATCCGATTAGCCTGCCATTTATTCAATCTTCGCCGTTAATGATGTTAATTACCCGCTACGGTTTTCTTGATCTTTTTGACTATGTTCCCGGCTTGCCGAACGAAGACGTGCGGCAGTTGCTGGGG
>Ga0364901_10200_pt1 | contig 22446 bp, 29 predicted proteins | sample ExccelJu500002D4_FD_206968 | JGI IMG/M metagenome (GOLD analysis project Ga0364901, IMG submission 206968) | Enriched cells from Trout Bog Lake Hypolimnion, Wisconsin, USA - BchlTB.July09.5000.02.D4 | ecosystem: Environmental > Aquatic > Freshwater > Lake > Hypolimnion/Profundal zone | place: USA...
CACGCTTTCGTGCATGAGCGTCAGTCTTATCCCAGGGGGCTGCCTTCGCCATTGGTATTCCTCCACATATCTACGCATTTCACTGCTACACGTGGAATTCTACCCCCCTCTGACAGACTCTAGCTTGCCAGTTTCAAACGCAGTTCCCAGGTTGAGCCCGGGGATTTCACATCTGACTTAACAAACCGCCTGCGCACGCTTTACGCCCAGTAATTCCGATTAACGCTCGCACCCTACGTATTACCGCGGCTGCTGGCACGTAGTTAGCCGGTGCTTCTTCTTGAGGTACCGTCAGTGGCCACGGATATTCACCGTAACCGTTTCGTTCCCCACGAAAGAGCTTTACAACCCGAAGGCCTTCTTCACTCACGCGGCATGGCTGGATCAGGGTTGCCCCCATTGTCCAAAATTCCCCACTGCTGCCTCCCGTAGGAGTCTGGGCCGTGTCTCAGTCCCAGTGTGGCTGATCATCCTCTCAGACCAGCTACCGATCGTCGCCTTGGTGAGCCTTTACCTCACCAACTAGCTAATCGGACATCGGCCGCTCCTTCAGCGCGAGGCCTTTCGGTCCCCCGCTTTCCTCCTCAGAGCTTATGCGGTATTAGCACAACTTTCGCTGCGTTATCCCCCACTAAAGGATACGTTCCGATGTATTACTCACCCGTTCGCCACTCGCCACCAGGGTTGCCCCCGTGCTGCCGTTCGACTTGCATGTGTAAAGCATGCCGCCAGCGTTCAATCTGAGCCAGGATCAAACTCTTCAGTTCAATCTCTGCTTGCTTTTTAATGTCTCTTTCGAGACCTCACTCAAAGTGTTCCTATGACGGAAAATTTCTACTTCTTGTGAGTACTGCGATATTACTTAGCACTTCGCAGCACCCACACCTATCGGTTATCTGTTTTTTAAAGAGCAAGTCATTCTTAGCCCGCAATGGGTTTGTGAATGACGAAACCGTCGATTATACATCGGATACTGTGACGGTCAATGGTTTATGAGCAAAAACCTTAAAAAATATTGCCGTTTTTCGCTAACACCCTGCCTCAATAGGGTTAAATGAACCTCTCTGCACACGGCTCATTTGCTGAAAACCAGCAAAAACCTCACCTTTTTTGCTTCTGTTAGGCTAGAATTTCCGTAGGTTACACCGGCGATCCGGGGCAACTCGGATCTATTGAATGCTTAAACTTTTGAGTAGCGCCGTGGATCCATTTGTTCTGACCGTCGATATGTCCGGGTTACCGCAAGCCTGGGTAGAAATTGAAGAGGCCGTCACCTACCACGCCAAAAATCAGGTGGCTTGGTCCTTAGGGGATGCGCTGGCCACCTTCCATGGAGGTTGGGGTCGTGATGGGGTCCGCTCTGAAATCGAAACCAAATCCATTATTGCCATCAAAGGCAGCGCCCATGGCAGGCGGCTCATGTCACAAACCCCAGGCCTCACTAACTTCCTGTTATTTAACAGAGATCGTCAGTTATGTGGCTATTGTGGCGAACGTTTTTCAGTGCGCGATTTGTCGCGTGACCATATTATCCCGGCCTCTCGGGGTGGGCGTAATTTATGGACCAACGTGGTTACGTCGTGCCGCTCCTGCAATACCCATAAAGCCAACCGCACTCCAGAAGAAGCCCGTATGGTCCTGCTCTATGTGCCCTACGCCCCCAATCGCTACGAGCATTTCATCCTGCGAAATCGTCGTATTTTGGCCGATCAAATGGAATATTTAATGAGTGGTGTACCCCGTTCTAGCCGCCTGCACGGCTAACCCCTTTTTTTCTGTAACATCTTGTCAACCATTGTTAGCATCGGGCGTTGATGCAGTGCAGCTAAAACGGGTGCAATTTACCCAAAAGCTGCGCCCTGTACAGGGAAAACCCAATAGTGAGTCACTAAAAAAAGGAAAATACCATGATCCGTTCTACTTTAATCGCCGCTGTATTGGCCGCTTTCGCTGCCACCGCCATCGCTGCTGACGCTCCTGCTGCTGCCGCTCCTGCTGCCGCTCCTGCTGCCGCCGCCGCTCCTGCTGCTGCCGCTCCTGCTGCTAAGAAAGAAGTAAAGAAAGAAAAGAAAGAAAAGAAAGAAAAGAAAGCTGCCGCTCCTGCTGCTGATGCTAAAGCTGCTGCTCCTGCTGCAATGGCCCCTGCTGCTAAGTAAGGACCGCATCTTTAAAACCCGCCTGTCGGGTTTTAGGGAGCACAAAGGCGACGGTTTCCGTCGCCTTTTTTACGACCTCGGGTTACCCTAGCGCTTTGGGGAGGATGCCCCTACCCAACAAGGAGCCCATACATGAAGAAAGGGTACAGCGCACTGGTGAATGAGGCCGTCGCACAGATTAAAACCTACTCCGTAACTGAGGTATTGGAAAAACAAAAAGACCCGCGCGTGCAGCTCATAGATGTGCGCGATCATCGCGAACTGGAACGTGAGGGCATCATTGCCGGCGCGTTTAGCGCGCCACGCGGTCTATTGGAATTTTGGGTGGACCCAGAATCGCCCTACTTCAAACCCATTTTTGGTGAAGACAAAGAATTTATTCTATTTTGTGCCGCCGGTTGGCGCAGTGCATTGGCCACAAAAACCCTCCAAGATATGGGCCTAGAACGCGTGGCGCATATGGATGGAGGGTTTGGCGCTTGGAAGGCGGCGGGCGCGCCCGTATCCGAAAAAACCCACAAATCCTAAACGCTTTATATTAAGGCTTTTTGTCCAAAGCGGACTGCATGGCACGTGCATTGGTTTCAGCGACAGTTACCGCCTGCTTAACCGCTTGTTGTGCTGAGGCATAAGCGTTGTTACCAGCGGCCATTAAAGAATTAAATGCCGCGCTTAAGGGCTCAGAGCCTTGGGGCAAGCTTTTCATAAAACTGCCAAAGGCGTCATTTACTTTCTGGTTAAACTCGTTAATTTGCGCTTCCACCATGCCGGCAATTTCCTGCGCCGCTTCGCGGGAAATTTCGTAAGTCTTGGTTACTTGTTCTTTGGCTTTAGAACCCGTTGGGTTTAGAAATTCTACCTGTAGCTCATACCATTCTTTCGGGGTTTTGGCTTCGGCCAAACGGCTAGCGTGCAAATGCAATGATTCAATTTGGCCTTTCAGTGCCTCCATATTTGATGCCGACACTTTCTCTGTGCTGTCCAACAACACCTTGGAGAGACTGGTTAATCGCTCTAAGTGATCCTGTTGTGCCTTTAACAGTTGCTCTGGGGTGGCGGTCATGTGCTTTAGCTCCTTTTTAACTGTACAGACATTTAGATTTATTTAAAAAGACACCCATTCTCCATAAATTCATGCTGTTAAAATGCAGCCTGTTTAAACAAAATACACTCTTTTTCATGACAATTCTAGCAGGCTCACATACCGTTACATATTCCGTTCGGCATGGGGTCTGGTATATTGCATTTTTGTTAAAGCACTGGAGAGATAATGCCTTTGGTCAGAATAGAGCTTCCTGCCAGCCTCTCGCCCACTGAGAAAACATCCATTTCCGAGCATGTGCATCGCGCCTTAGTAGAAACCATGAATGTTCCAGTGCAGGATAAATTTCAAATCATCAGTGAGCACGCCGCAGATGGTTTGGTATTGGCCCCTGAATATTTGAGCATCCCCCACACGTCTCACGCCGCTATTATTCAAATTTTTCTCAACGAGGGACGCGCCACAGCTCTGAAACAGGCGCTGTACGCACAAATCGCTCAGGGCATTGCGCAACACACCTCTATAAAAACCAGCGATGTGATTATTAATTTAGTAGAAGTGAAAAAAGAGAATTGGTCTTTTGGAAATGGCGTTGCACAATACGCCAGCTGATGGATTTAGAATAAATAAATAATGGCGCCAACAGTCCCGCTGCCCAACACCACTGCCCATACGGGAATGTGCGGGCGGCGTATCAAAATAAATAACACCACCACGGCCATCAATGCCATCACCCCATCCACTGCAAGACTAGCCCCCGTCACCACATGTGCCAATGCTTGCAAAGCCAGCAGTGCAATCATTCCCACCACAGCGCATGAAACAGCCGTAAGCGGTGCACTGAGATTAGGGAAATGCCGCGCTTTTTCTATCCAAGGGGAGCCCACTAAAACCAGTAAAAAACTGGGTAGGAAGGTATACCACACGGCGATTAACCCACCCCACACGGCCCACAGATCGCGCCAACCATCGTTAATGTGTAATTGATTCCAGGTGGAAAGGTGGCCCACAAAGGCCACAATCATAATCAGGGGGCCAGGGGTTGATTCGCCCAACGCCAGAGCATCCATCATTTGCGTCGCGGTAATCCAACCATGACCCTGCACCGCACCTTGCCACACATAGGGCAGTACGGTGTAAGCGCCACCAAAAGAAAATAATGCAGTGCCCGTATAGAAAAAGCCCAAGCGCCTAAACCAATCACCATAGGCACTCAAACCATAACTTAGCAGGAGCGGCAACACCCACAGCCCAAGCACAATAGCCCAAGGCCGCCATACCCGTCGCTCCGCCAACCAGCTTACAGCCCCCTTGGCTGCGCGCCCTAGGCTTGAGGTTAGGCTTGTTAGGCTTAGGCCCCCCTTTGGGGTCAGACCCCATGCGGGGTCTGACCCCAAAGAGGGGCCTAAGCCTACGTAATAATCGCGCCAACGCCAACCAGCGGCGGCGGCCAGCAACACAATAACCACGAAGGGGAGATGCACAAAAGACAAAGCCACCGCGACACAGGCCGTCCACACATGAATATCGTGGCGAAGATTTTTTTTACCAATGCGAATGGCGGCCAGTACAACCAGGGCGAATACTGCGGGCTTTAAGCCCATAAAAAACCCAGCCACCCAGGTTACTTGGCCAAAATGTGCGTAAAGGGTGGAGAAACCCAACAGAATGGCGATAGAAGGGAGAATAAACAGCAGGCCTGCGGCGATACCTCCGCGCAACCCATGCATCAGCCAACCGATATAAGTGGCCAACTGTTGGGCTTCGGGGCCCGGCAATATCATGCAGTAATTGAGGGCATGCTGAAAATGCGCTTCGTCTATCCAGCGTTTTCTCACCACGATCTCTTCGTGCATCATGGCTATTTGGGCCACGGGACCGCCAAAACTGGTCCAACCCAAACGGTGCCAGTAGCCCAGAGCCTCCTTGAAGGAAGGCGATGTTACCTCAGTGGGCAGCTAAGGCCTCGCTGGTGGCATTGCCGTTAAAATCAAGCCAGCATTTGGCTTTAAAATCGTAGAGCTTGCACAAACGTGCGGTTTTGAAATACCAATTCCAAGAAAAATTTTGTATCACGATACGCTCTGGCAAATGGTCTTCTAAACATTTCTGGGCGTCTTTAAGACGGTACAAGGGAATACCCATGTCCAAATGGTGCGCGGTATGCTCCATGATGTGATGCATAAGTGCGCCAATTTTTAAACGGAAGATAAGATGTACGGTGGTGGTTACATAGGGTTGCGCACTCACCCATTCGGCCTTGTTGTCGTACCAGGCCACCGACGTATGCGTGTGGTGTGCGTACACCACAAAGCCAATCATAAAATTCCAAAACACGAAGGGGGCCAAAAAGCCGGTGCCCACGACTAGCCATGGTGATTGCCCGGTACTGTAGGCGGCGTACAGCAAAACACCGATCCACAGCAGACCAAAAACGCTCACCAATACACCGTCCCAGAAAAACACTGGACGGCGCGCGCCCATGTAGGTTTTGGCAGGAAAATACATGCGCAACCACCACATTTCAACAAAGTAATACAGTCCTGGCGCCCAACCGCTGCGGTAAATACGCTCCAACAAGCGGCGTGCGGGGGACATTGTATTAAATTCTTTTACTGAAAATGGGGCCCAAACAAAATCAAAACCCTTCAGGTTGGTTTGCCCGTGATGCACCACGTTATGCCCAATATCCCACAGGCTATACGGTGTAAGGGAGGGCAAGAACGCAATACGACCCAATATGCGGTTTAACCCGCGATGGGGCGTAAAGCTTTGATGGCAGGCATCGTGACCTAAAATAAACAAACGGCCAATAATAAAGCCGGCCACCAAACCCATTGCTATTTTGGCCCAAGCGTCTTCTAGCCACACAGTGGCGCTAATGGCCGCCAAAAACAGCACAATATCGAATAGCAACATCAATAAAGGGCCCCAAGTGGCCTTGGATGACAGGGGGGTTAACCAGCCACGCACCACCTTGCGACCTGGAAAAGGGTCGTTGGGTGCGATAACGGGGATTTCTCCTAAGGGGTTCTGTAATGTTTCAGTGGTCATAAAGTTTAAGACAATGTCCGCCAGTGTGAGTTGCCGACATTTTAACCTAATCAGGCAACCTGTGTTTTATCATCTAAAAATTGAATTTCAGAGTTTAATTTAAGCCCTGCCGGCATGGTTAAAACACCTACACCTGGCGCGTAAACCGCATCAAACCTAGAGTGTTGACGACCCCCACAAAATGGGTTACTTTTACTCCAAACCACAATATGTTGTGGTTTTTTTACATTCCTAACCAAAATAATGAAAACAATAAGGGACTCCATGCTGACCGCCGTAAAAACCACGCAGCATTCTGCGCAAGAAATCACGATGCAGCCCGTGTCTATAGACATTTGGGACAAAAAATACCGCTTAAAAAATAAGCAGGGCCAACCCATTGACGTGGCTATTGACGACACCTATCAACGGGTGGCGCGCGCCCTGTCCGATACCGAAAGCACGGCTGAAAAGCGCGCTTTTTGGTATGAGCGCTTTTTATGGGCCTTGCGCCGCGGCGCCATTCCCGCTGGCCGCATCACCTCAAACGCGGGCGCACTCGAACATAAGCCTGCCACCAGCACCATTAATTGCACCGTTTCCGGCATCGTGGAAGACAGCATGAACGGTATTTTGGAAAAAGTGCATGAAGCGGGTTTAACACTTAAAGCCGGTTGCGGCATTGGTTATGAATTTTCTTCGCTGCGCCCCAAGGGGGCTTTCGTGGCGGGAGCCGGCGCCTATACATCAGGGCCCCTGTCCTTCATGGATATCTACGACAAGATGTGCTTTACCGTTTCATCGGCCGGCGGTCGGCGCGGGGCGCAAATGGCCACCTTCGACATTTCGCACCCTGATGTGGTGGATTTTATCAAAGCCAAACGGGAAGCCGGTCGGCTGCGTCAGTTCAATTTGTCCTGCCTCATTACCCGCGAATTTATGGAAGCCGTAAAGAACGACAGCGACTGGCGTTTGGCATTCCCCATTACGCAATCTGAAGCCAATGCCGATGGCATCAACTTAACCTTAGCCCCCGATATTGTATGGCGTGAATGGCCCGTCAAAAATAAGTATGTCACGCGCGAGGATGGCCGCGTGGCCTGCCGCGTCTACAAAACCATAAAGGCCCGTCGTTTGTGGGACGTCATCATGACCTCTACCTACGACTACGCCGAACCGGGCTTCATTCTGATTGATCGCGTGAACGAAATGAACAACAACTGGTGGTGTGAAAACATCCGCGCCACCAATCCTTGCGGTGAACAACCGCTTCCTCCTTACGGCGCATGCCTATTGGGCTCGGTAAATCTCACCTCTTTTGTACGCGACCCCTTTACGGAAAACGCGCAATTTGATTGGGAAGAGTATCGAGAAGTGATTCGCATTTTCACGCGCATGCTGGATAACGTGGTGGACGTGAATGGATTGCCTCTGCCGCAACAGCAACAAGAAATTATGCGCAAACGCCGTCATGGCATGGGTTACTTAGGCTTAGGCTCTACACTCACCTTATTGCGCATGACTTACGGCAGCGCAGACTCTGTGGCCTTTACTGATGAAGTGACGCGTGTGATGGCCGAGGAAGGCTGGAATGTAGGTGTGGCCCTAGCGGAAGAAAAAGGCCCGGCACCCATCATGGACGAAGACTTCACCATTACCGCAGAACATATGGCCAAGCGCCCCGAAATGGGCGCGGATGGCATTAAGGTGGGGGACGTTGTGAAAGGCCGCGTGCTGCTGGGTCGCTACAGCTACTACATGCAGCAATTTCCTGAAAGCTTGCGCAACAGCATCGTGGAAAAAGGGGTGCGATTTACTCACCACAGCTCCATTGCTCCCACGGGAACCATATCGCTGTCGTTGGCCAATAATGCCAGTAATGGTATTGAGCCTTCCTTTGCCCATCACTACAGCCGCAATGTGATTCGTGAAGGCAAAAAGTCCAAAGAGAAAGTGGATGTGTATTCTTTCGAACTGCTGGCCTATCGGCAACTCATTAACGCCGATGCTATGCCCTTTGCAGAAAGCGGCGAAGGCAAACTGCCCGACTACTTTGTGGATTCATCCAGCATTCCTGCGCGCGCGCACGTGGATATTCAAGCCGCGGCACAAAAATGGATTGACAGCTCCATTTCAAAAACCATAAACGTGCCCACCGATTATCCTTACGAGGACTTTAAGGATATTTACCTGTACGCCTATGAGAAGGGTCTGAAGGGTTGCACCACCTTCCGCTTTAACCCCGAAGCCTTCCAAGGGGTCTTGGTCACCGAAAAGGATCTGGAAAGCACCACCTACCGATTTACTCTAGAAGACGGCAGCACCGTTGAAGCCAAGGGCAATGAGGAAATTGAATACGACGGCGAAATGCACAGTGCCGCCAATTTATACGACGCCCTCAAAGAAGGCTACTACGGCAAGTTTTAAGCCGCCATACGGAGATTACAATGACAACAAAAATTGATAAAAAAATTACCGGCTATGCTGTAGTGACAGAAGACGGTGATGATGCGGCGCCCCAAGCCCACAGTGCGCAAATTCACCAATTGGGCGAACCTTTATCGCGACCAGAAAAATTAGTAGGCAACACCTACAAAATTAAAACACCCGTCACGGACCACGCGCTCTACATCACCATCAACGATGTGATCATGAACGAGGGGACGCCACAAGAACATCGCCGCCCCTTCGAGATTTTTATCAACTCGAAGAACATGGAACATTTTCAGTGGATCGTGGCGCTGACGCGTGTCATGTCGGCTGTATTCCGCAAAGGGGGCGACATCACCTTCTTGGTGGAAGAGTTACACAGCGTGTTCGACCCCAAGGGTGGATATTTTAAAAAGGGTGGGCGTTATATTCCCAGCTTAGTTGCTGAAATTGGTGAAGTACTGAAAGAACATCTGCATGAAATTGGTATGCTAAAACGTCCCGAGCAAGAAGCAGCACAGCAAGCTTTTATCGATGCCAAACGCAAAGAATTCACCGACAAGCAAACAACGGCAGTAGGCAGCGAAGGCTCAGGCTTTCCTGAGGGCTCTATGCTCTGCGCCAAATGCTCTACCAAGGCCGTGATCAAAATGGACAATTGCTTAACCTGTCTAAATTGCGGTGATAGCAAGTGCGGCTAGCCTAACCGATGCGAGATCGCGCGCGCCGCGCCGTGATCTCGTCCATCATATGACCATGACCCCATTTCTGGCTGCCACCGCCAGCTACCTGCTGATGTTGGTGGCCTATTTCTTGCCCCGCCACCGGTTATTTCATATGCCGGTCATGATGGCCACCATCGTCTTTGATATTTGCATGCCATTTTTCTTATACACGCATCGCGATTGGTGGCATCGGCTGATTGAACAAAACGACATCGTCTCGTTTTTGGTGTGGATGCATTTTGGTTTGCTGATTACCCTTTACGCCTTAGAAGCCGCACAGATCTACACCATCCGCCTATTGCTTCAAGGTGACGAGACGGCGCGCTTGAATCATCACGCTCAAGGTCGCGCTTTGTTGGTGGTGCGTGGATTGGCGATTGTGACCGGCGGCTTTTTAGGCACAGATCCCTCATAGGGTCTTAGGGGTCTGACCCCTGGGGGGGTCTGACCCCAAATTCAAGCCCAAATTTGCCAAGTTTGGTTGTATGATTCGCATTAGGTTTGGAATGATTTTAAAAGCCAAATCACCCTTTAAACCCACTGGAGATTGTCATGCGTTTTTTCAAATTTTTACTCGTCATTGCGTCAGTACTGTCTCTCAACATTTCTATGGCATTTGCGGCCACCTCTCATTACTCGGCCGCACTCAGCGTGGGCGCTGAAGCCCCTGGCAAAACTGGGCCCGGCGTTGGAAATGCGGAAGGTTCTTTTGACAGCAGCACCTCAAAATTCACCTACACCATTACCTATTCAGGTTTAAGCGGTCCCGTGACCGCAGCGCATTTTCATGGGCCTGCAGCACCGGGGGCGAATGCGGGCGTTGCTTTGGATATGAAGGGCGACTTAGCCAGTCCTATTCATGGTGAAACCACCCTCACCGCAGACCAAGCTGAAGGGCTTACCAAAGGATTATGGTACATAAACTTACATACCGCGGAAAACCCCAAGGGCGAAGTGCGGGGACAGGTACTGGCTAAATAATTTTCCATGCCCCAATTCGCTGCCAACCTGTCTTTTCTGTATGGGGAACATGATTTTCTGGATCGTTTTGCTGCAGCAGCAGCTGATGGCTTCAAGGCCGTTGAATATCTTTTTCCCTACGATTATGAGGCGTCTGTATTAAGTGAGCGGTTACTTCAGAATGGGTTGCAGCAGGTGCTTTTTAATGCGCCCCCGGGAGACTGGCAGGCGGGCGAACGGGGCTTGGCCTGTCTGCCCGAGCGCGAAGCCGAGTTTCAACAGGGCATTCTAGAACGCGCCTTACCCTATGCAGACGCCCTGCGCTGCTCGCGTTTACATGTGATGGCGGGTGTGGTTCCTGCAGATGTTGACCTGGCGCGTTACTGGGCCACTTATCGCAAAAACCTGAGTTGGGTCGCGCGACAGGCGGCCCCCCATGGCGTGGAGATTGTGATTGAACCCATCAACATTCAGGACATGCCAGGTTATTTTTTAAGCCGCCAAGCGGATGCCCACCGCATGGTGGTGGAGTGCGGCGCGCTCAACCTAAAAGTGCAAATGGATTTGTATCATTGCCAAATCACCGAAGGGGATGCGCTGGCTTATGTGCAAGATTACTTGCCCACGGGGCGCGTGGGTCACATGCAAATCGCAGGAGTTCCTGGGCGTCATGAGCCCAATGTGGGGGTACTCAATACAGCAGCGCTGCTTAAATTAATTGATGATTTGGGGTATGCAGGTTACATCGGTTGTGAATATCGGCCGCTGGCTGGAACATCGGCAGGACTGGAATGGATGAGGGGTCAGACCCCCCATGGGGTCTGACCCCATGGGGGGTCTGACCCCTGGTTTTTTAGCCGCCGGCGGGGTGACGATAAAATTTCAATTCATCGTCGTATTCGTTATGCACGTGATTGATTCTGGCTTCCACGGCAGGATGGTTTCTTAAACCATCTTCCGTATGGGTGCTCTGACCGGGAACAATGGCTTCGCCACCGGCAGGATGGCCGTAAAGCTTCATTTCTTCTTCATTCATTTGATTAATAGCGGCATTGAAAAATACCGGTGAAGCATGGGTTGCCACGCTCACTGTAGACTCGGCAAACGCCCCATAACAGATTGAAAATAATGCAATAAACAGAAGTTTTTTCATGTTGAGACTCCAAAGTTAAGAACAAAAACTCAATTTGAAAAATCGCTGCCTTTCCTTCACATATAACATATTAATGTTAATTTACAAGTTTATCATTCAGACTTTCTTATGCTGATATAAGAGACGCTGATGACGTCACAGGAAGAACCAAACCTTAAGCGTTACCAGCGCGGCCAGGGCTCCTCATCAGATGACAAAAATAGGGGCTTAAAAAAAGCCTCTGTCATTTCTGACAGAGGCTTAATGTTTGTGCGCTAACGCTGCTTAATGCTTACTTGGCGTCCGATTTAAACCATCCTGAAACCGTATCGGCCGCAGAATCATAAGCCGAACTTACGGATGCGCAACCAGAGCAGGTTAGGGCCAATAAAATCAATACGGAGGCTGCTAAGGACTGTGTAGTACGTTTCATGGATAACCCCTCAAAAAATTGGTGGAATGCTCAAAGTGCCAATGTCAATAAAAGACAGTCTGGACAGGCAAAAACCAGATGATGCAGGTGCATTCTAACAGCGCTTTAAGGTCGGCGGTAACCGGACATAGCAAGCCTTCCGTTAGGGCGATTCTTGCCCTTTTTGGTACCAGTCCTTTGATCCATTCACCATCCGTACCACCAAAAGCATTACCGGAACTTCTATCAAAACACCGACCACGGTTGCCAAGGCAGCGCCCGACTGAAAGCCAAACAAGCTAATGGCAGCCGCTACAGCCAATTCAAAAAAATTGGATGCCCCTATGAGAGCCGAGGGGCACGCCACATTATGTTTTTCACCAAGCGCTCGATTTAGGACATACGCCAAAGCAGAATTAAAAAACACCTGAATCAAAATAGGCACGGCCAATAACCCTATCACCAATGGTTGCTTAATGATGGCCTGCCCCTGAAAAGCAAACAATAAAACCAATGTCAGCAATAGCGCCACAATGGAATAAGAGCCCATTTTTTTCATGGCCTCTTCAAAGGTCATCTGCCCTTTGGTCAATAATAACTTGCGCCCTATCTGCGACAAGATGACAGGAATTAAGATGTAGAGAGCCACGGAGGTGGCCAAGGTATTCCAAGGCACTGTAATGGCCGAGATGCCCAACAGCAAGGCCACTAATGGCGCAAACGCAAACACCATAATCGTGTCATTTAGCGCCACTTGCGATAAGGTAAAAAGCGGGTCGCCATGGGTAAGCCGGCTCCAGACAAACACCATGGCCGTGCAGGGCGCCGCGGCCAACAAGATTAATCCGGCAATATAACTGTCAATCTGATCAGCAGGCAGGAAAGAAGAAAACAAATGGCGGATAAAAAACCAGCCCAAAAATGCCATTGAAAATGGTTTAACCAACCAATTAACAAATAACGTAACGCCAATGCCTTTGATGTGTTTTTTAACCTCGCCCAAAGCTGCAAAATCCACCTTGATTAACATGGGAATAATCATCACCCAAATTAATATTCCCACAGGCAGATTGACGTTGGCTATTTCAATTGATCCAACCAAACGAAAAGCCTCAGGAAACGCTTGGCCCAATGTAATGCCTACAACAATGCACAGAAACACCCAAACGGTAAGGTAGCGTTCAAAGAGGCTCATGCCTTTGCCAGCCTCCTAAGCTCCGCCTGAGTGCTCATCAAATCCAATCGATCTAAGGGTAAATTAGCCAATAAATCGATACGATTTCTAAGCCCAATCATGACATCCCTAAAGGCTTTTCTCTTATCTTCATCAGACCCTTGGGCTTGAGAAGGGTCAGGAAACCCCCAATGAGCCGTGGCCGGTTGGCCGGGCCAATGGGGACAGGTTTCACCCGCAGCGTTATCACAAACCGTGATAATGAAATCCATTTTAGGTGCATCTGGCACGCCATAAGTATCCCAATTTTTGGAATGCAATTTCGTTTCGTCGTAACCTGTTTTTAGAACCAATTCTTTGGCCAACGGATTTACAGAAGTGCCCGGGGTAGACCCCGCCGAATAGCCCACAAATCTTCCACTGGGGTGCGTTGAGGCCAACGCTTCACCCAATATAGAGCGTGCTGAGTTATGGGTACATATAAACAGAATATTGTATTTTTTCATTTTGTTTTCTCTACGTGACTTGATCGAACAGGGGGGCAGGGTTTTCCGCCACAACAATTTTCCAACAAAAAATCACTCAGTTTTTCAACCAATCGGGCATTGGGCCGATAGATCAGATTTCTGCTTTGGCGCTCTACCAACAATAAATTGGCATTCACCAATTCTTTTAAATGAAAGCTTAGGGTGGCATTGGGAATGCCCAGTTTTTCAATAATGTCACCGGGCGTTAAACCCACCGCTGCACGCTGAACAATTAAGCGGAATATATTTAGGCGAGACTCTTGCCCTAAGGCAAGAAAAGCGGAGAGGGCTTCTGAATTTTTCATAATTCCAATTATATGGAAATATACGTTAAAAGGGTATTACAAATATATGACAAAACATCACGTCCATCACACCGGCCTTTAACCCACATTAAAAAAAACCACCTATAGGCGGCCTTGACGTTTTATGATGCCTTAGCACTGCCAAACAGTGTCACAATGAATCGAACATAGGTTATCTAAAGCGCAAAAATGAATTTTAAGTTAATCACCATTGCATTACTAATATCGTGTGGCCTAGCCGGTTCGGCTCAGGCTACGGAAGTGTACACGGCCGATTCAGAGCACACCTTTGTAAGCTTTAGTTACAAGCACCTTAGTTACTCTGTACAGACAAGTCGATTTGATAAAGTAACGGGGACCATTACTTTAAACAATGAAAATAATGGTGGCGCCATTGATATAACTATAGACACAAAGTCAATCAGTACGGGCTCTGACGCCTTTAATAAACGCATTCAGGAAGGTGATTTTTTTGCAACCGAGCAATTTCCAGTGGCCACATTCAAATCGGACAGCATCATTTTTCAGGGCGATGGAATATCTGAAATTGAAGGCGAGTTAACCATCAAAGGCATTACAAAACCCATATTAATCGAAGTCAGTGGCTTTTCCTGTAGTCGCAACATTCTGACCCTTAAGCATACTTGTGGTGCCAACGCCATTGCCAAACTAAGCCGCTCTGATTTTAGTATGGGAAAGTATGCGCCTTTTGTTGGCGACAACATCACAATCAATATCGTCATAGAGGCTTCAAGAGAATAGGAGTATGGTTAATACGCTTACCGCACGCTTTCATCATGTTGATACACAAAAGAAACCTACCCATAATTATTCGCAGACTTATGCTTTATCTTCATACAGATCGCATGAATAACGTCCTGATAGGTAGCGATCTAGGTTTTCGCAAATACCGTCATTACTAACTACCGAGCTGTGACCAGAACCCATTACCCTTAAGCCCACCATAGAACCCTCAAGGTCTGCGGGATTATTATTAAAGAAGCGACAGTTAGAACATTGCCGCTTCTGCAATTCTTGTAAGTCTGTCATTGCTGACCAAGCTTCACCCAAAAATCAACAAATACCTGAGTTGATAGGATGTAGCCCAGTATTACATTGACAACCACTCCCGCCGTAAATGCATAGAATGGTTTTGCCCCTGCCTTCGCAAAATCACTAAATCTAGTTGTTAAGCCAATACTAAAGAAGCAGAAGATAAATGCCCAAGTGCGTAGATTTTTAATCGGGTCCACAAGGTGAGGAACGACATTAGATTTATACGCGGCAAAATCATATCCGCGTGATATTGCTGTAACTGCCAATGAAGCCACCAAGAACCCAATGACAAATTTTGGAAAGCGTCTCCAAATCTCTCCGTAGTTTGTTCGTCCTGCAACCCCCGTCTCTTCCCAGCGTGTTGTAGCGACTATGGATAGCACCAATGCCCAAATACCAATCCACACATCACGGCCAATAACTTTCATGAGAGTAAATGCATTAACTGCGGCTTCCGCACTACCTTCAATACCGGGAACATGACCAGCATACGCACCATAAGTTTGTGCGGCAGCAAATCCTGCGGCATCAGCAAATTCAGAAGTCCCAATCCATGCACCCGCAACCCCGGTTGGTAATCCTAATTCTTTTGAAATAAGTGGCAAGGCAAAAATCATGACGATTGCCCAAAAGATCACAATAGATATTGAAATTGGCGCATGCTCTTTCTTTGCTCCAACTGCACCTGCAATTGCAATAGATCCTGATACACCACAAACTGCACCGCCAGCGCCTAATGTTGCAGCCAATCTTCGATCTAATCCCAAACGTTTGCCAACAAAATAAATTACGAAAAAAGTAGTTAATGAAACAATCGATGCTTGCAGTATGGCTACTGGACCAGCCCAGATAATGAGCGTAAACGGCAAGGTAGCGCCTAAAAGCACAATACCAGTCTTGATATAAAACTCAACTCGAAATCCCGACTCTAGCCATTTTGGTAAACGCGTTAGATTTGCTATCGCCAATCCAAGAGCCAGCGCAACAAGAGGTGGCTCGAGGTTGTAGTAGCTGGCTTGATCCCATTGGCCCAATGCAAACACCAGAATAGAAATAATGTAGATGAAAAGAAATGAGCCAAAAAATTCCTTGAACGAAATTTTTAGAAAGCTAATTGCAAGTCCAAACATCGCCGTCCATAAAACAAATTGAGCAAGATAGCGAGGGGCATTAGCAACCAGTTGAAACCCAAGGTCTGGCAAGGCGTGCCATTTAGCTGGTATAACTGCAATCCAACCAATGCTTGATCCTGAAGAAAAAAACAAAACAGCAGTTAGTAAAAGACCCAACCCAATCCAAATTGACCACCAGTCTTCTTTTTTGAATAGTTCGCTCCATTGAGAGCCACTGGTGATAATTGATGACATTGCTTCTCCCAAAAAATTCTAAATACGTATTCGGCGATCTAGCCATGACGCCCATCCGCTCTTTGATTGCTAATATTAGATCGGTATTGGTATATAGTGCCACTGTCATTAAGTGATATGCATATAATAAAATCGTATATGCCTAATTTTATCGTTTGAAACAACTTCACGAGTTAATGGATTCTTGAGAGGGTCGCATAGATCGACATTTAACCGACGCAGGGATGACAACCCCCCTGCATGCAACCGTCCTTTTATAGGACGCTTCTTAATGAGGGTACATTGGCTTAACTGAGCGAATGATGGAACATGGCCCAAATTTAGGCTTGCCACATACCGATGCTTTTGGTAGTGGTCTATTTGAATTGAGGCTTAAGGGGGCCGAAGGTATTGCGAGAGTCTTCTTTTGTATGATGGTTGAACAAGAAATTGTCATGCTCCATAGCTTTATTAAGAAAACCCAAAAGACGCCTGAGAAAGAATTAAAACTTGCTAAGCAACGCATGAAGGAGTTAAAGAAATGACAACAAAAACAACTAAAACCCTGACTCATAAACAAATGGTCAGTAAGATGCTCAAGAACTCAGCAGTTAAAGCCGAGGTAGATAAACTCAATCGTGAAGAGTTCGCTATTCTTGATGAAATTCTTGCGGCAAGAAAAGAGTCTGGATTGACACAAGCCCAAATTGCCAAACTGATGGGTACACAAGCTCCAGCAGTTGCTCGATTAGAGAGTTCTTTGGCTACTGGTAAGCACTCTCCGAGTCTTAATACCCTTCGAAAATATGCTGCCGCAGTTGGGAAGAAGATTGAACTTCACTTAGTGTAAACACTCATCCGCCCGAACAAAAGAAAATGCCCCGCACGAAGCAGGGCATTATTTAAATCTTGGTAGCCGGGGCGGAATCGACCAGGGCCGAGGATGGTCAATCCTGATTAAATTAGCAGCAAATGGGGTGACTTATTTCTCAGACGCGATCCTTTCGCCATTTGAGTATTTGCCATGAAAACGAAACCAGTCTTCTGCGGACATGGCATCAGGCAAGACTTTTTTAAACTCTTCTGGAGTTCCTTTTGGACCCTTCTCATCTTCAAAGTACAAAAACATATGGTGTAAATCTTTAAGGAACAATTTACGAAAAAATTTAGGCATTGCCAGCTTTGCTTTGACCGGTATATCGCTAACCTTAGATAAAGCCTCAGCCACCTGCGATAGATTACCCTGCCATCCAATGACATCAAGCGTTTTACCCAGCCACTCTTGAGGGTTCTTAAACTGAATCGCGGCCGCACGACCGATGTCATAGGTAGCACAATATTTACAGTCTTGTTCCGTTAAAAACTTAACGACACCCTTTTTTAATGGATTCCAATTGGCTGAGTCATCCAAATTCTCAAAGAAGGCACAAGGACGCAAAATTGAATAGGGCACGCCTGACTCGCGTACATATTTTTCCAAAGCGACTTTTGCTTTCAAATGCTTCACATGCTCGTTAAAGAATTGGGCATCCGCAACACTCATGAAAATTAAATGGTCTATGCCGGCTGCTTTAGCCACATCAATAGCATCTTTACCTTGCCTATATTCAAAATCAGCATTTGATTTAGCGGCACCAAAGTAATCGGTAATAACAAAAACTTTTTTAGCACCAGTTTCCTTAAATGCTTTGTCTAGATCAGAGCGTATTGTGTAATTACAGACTACTGGCTTTATGCCCTGGCTGGCTAAAGGACTATTCTCAGATCGGGTTGTTCCATACACTTCAAAGCCTGCATCAATTAATGCTCGACAGACATTACGCCCCACCTTGCCGGTGGCATTGAGTACGAGAACTTTTTCTTTTGCCATGATGAGCTCCTTAATGATACAAATATTAGTTAATGGTATATTTTATATACCTTTATAGAAACATATAAGTAGGCACCCAATGGTAACTATTGAAAAAGTACTAAAGACTTCAACAAAAAATTCCTGCGCTGGCAACAGTTGTGAGATTCGAGATGCTTTTTTGATGATCGGCGGAAAATGGAAAAGCATGATTCTTTATGTTCTCTCATCTGAAGGGGTTGTTCGATTTAATCAACTCAAGAAAAAAGTCAGTGTGGTCTCTCAAAAGATGTTGACTCAACAACTGCGAGAACTAGAGCGAGACGGGCTTATCAATAGGCAGATATTTCTGGAAGTTCCACCACGCGTTGAATACTCAATGACTGAACTTGGCTTAAGTTTGGGTCCAATCTACGAAGCGGTTCACAAGTGGGAGCAGAAGAATTACAAAGCAGTTAGCAAATGTCGTATTCAGTATGATGCCAATTTAAATTAAGTGATGAGCCCAAAAAAACCACCCGAAGGTGGTTTTGGTATTTCTTGGTGGCCCGGGGCGGAATCGACCTGGGCTGAGGATCTTTGATCCTATTCAGTTCTTGTCTGAATTGCCGCAAAAACCTTTTTCATGGCAACTGGGTTAATAGATGTTTGACCTTTAAAAGGCTGATCTGTAATAACCAATAATGAAATTAGCCCTCCAAATGCTATGGGCAAAATAGTCAGCCCAAAGAAAAAGTTAGATGACGGTAAGAACAAAGTATTGACTAAAATTAAAGTGCTTAAACAAATAAAAATCACCACCCAAAATAAAGCAGGCAATCGTTTATCAGAGCGATCAATTCTAGTTTCTCTGCTCTCTGAAACCTCCTCAGACTTTTTGATGATGTCAGAATATAGCGATAACTGTTTAGGTGTTTCCGGCTCTAATTTAAAAATATTTTGGGATATACCTCGCCATAGCATGTGGGTTTCTTTACTGCCCTGACCTTCGCTTAAATCGAGCCACTCATCATTGATAACTGATTGAATGTAAGCTCTAAGTTGAGTTCGAACCTCTAATGCTTGCTTGCTTCCGAAGCGCAATAAAAGTCGATCTAAATTATTAACTCTGCCCGCCTCAACAGATACGATTGACTCCACTTCGCGAAAATTTGACTGTGCTTGGTTCAATAAAAATCCAATCAACAATCCAGTGCTTGAAGCAATCGGGGAGAACAGTGACTGGCCCAATCTTGTGCTTTCCTCGCTTGGCTCAAAGAAGGGGAGCATTTGCAGAAGCTTTGGAAGAAAGCCCATTGCCAAGGAAACTGTGACAATAAAAAAAATCATAATTGCCATATTTGAAAATCTATAAATATAGTTTGGCATAATTGTTCATAATATCTAAATGGAATGGGAATATCTTAGCAGACGAAATAAAAATAGCCCAACAAGTGGGCTATTGTGATTCTTGGTGGCCCGGGGCGGAATCGAACCACCGACACAAGGATTTTCAACTCTGATTGACCGTCTTCGTTATTTTTATTTTCAAAGTCTAACAGCGTGCCCTCATCGTTTGGAGCTGTTCTTTTGCTGAATTTACATAAGCAATCTCCAGATCTGAAGCAGGAAGCTCTGAAGGCTTAACTCTAGCCCCCACTCTTTTTGCCACCTCTAAACCTTTCTGAACATCTTTCCAGCTCAATCTCATGACTTCGCCATTACCCATAAATGGAATATCTACAAATGGCATTGAGCTCCAAAATGCTTTTTCAGCGTTATATGGATCTGGCACAGGATGAAATTCTTTTAACTCCCATTTCTGACCTGTTTCTTTGACATAGCTGCCAGCTAATTTAGTTAAATCATTATTGTGTTGAGCCAACCTCTTTTTGGGGTCAAGTATCGTAATCCCAATCTTGTATAGATCTGGATCAGATGGATGAATCAATACATATATAAAACCCGGCTTCATCTCACGCTACCAAGCACTATCCATTTAATATCTCATCGAACTTTCGTCTAAACATTAACGGTTGGCTAATACAAGGAATCGGCTCTTTTGTGCCGCCAGTTCCAACGATTTGTAAATTGCCGTAATCAAGCATTCTGCCTAAGATGCTTTGTGAAACGCTGATGCTCTCTACTTTTGGCAAATTTATTTCAATTGTGTAACGACTAATTAGTCCAAACTTAGCAATGATTCTTCTATTGGTGATTACTAATTCTGTAGTTTCTTTAGCAATAATTGGTCCTATTAAAACAAATAAGCCCCACAAAATGAGTGCTGACCCAAGGACAGTTTCAGCAGGAACTGATCCAAGCTTTTCATTAAATGAGATAGTGAAACTGAATATTCCACCGCCCAGCAAAATTAAGCCAAAAATAAATCTCGGCAAAAAAGGAAGCAAAGACACAGTTGCCTCATATTGGACAGATTCATCTTTTCCCAGCACAGAGCTTACATAACTCATATCCATCATCTTTATTGGCAGAACTAATTCTTGATATTAGAAATATATAGCAATAACGGTGCGATAGGATTAAACATCCCCATCGCCAGGATCCCAGCACTCAGCCATTGTTCCGCACGAAGCAGGGCATTATTTAAATCTTGGTGGCCCGGGGCGGAATCGAACCACCGACACAAGGATTTTCAATCCTCTGCTCTACCGACTGAGCTACCAGGCCACGTAAAGCCGGTCATTATAGCCAAAATTTCACTGTTTTGGTCATTTTTAAGGCGCATGAGGATTTAGACCCTTTCGCAATGGGCTATTTTTAGCTCATGCGCTAGACATTCCTCGTGCGGAAGGGGTAATGTGGCAAGCAGTATGAATCATTATCAACGCCCTCTCTTGGTGTTATTTGGCATCCTGCTGTGCGCCATTGCAACGGCAGGTGAGCTGACGAAACCCGACATTGAACAGCGCTTTCAAAACCATGTGGCCCATACGGGAGCTGCCGTGGCTTCGGGGGTATCCTTGCACGTGGGCGACAAACTGCATGACATTGCCGTCTGGCCTTTGTATAGCGACCAATCTCCGGACAGTAATCCGGTGGAATATGTATTCGAAACCATCGATTTGGCCCCTATTCCCGGCTTTGAGGGCACCCCGATCAACATGCTGGTTGAAATGGATGTCAGCGGTAAGTTCTTGTCCGTAGAAGCGCTCACTCAGCGCGAGCCGGTATTTGTCAGCGGATTGGGTCCTGGCCCGCTGATTAATTTTTTAAAACAATATGAAGGCCTAAATCTACGGCAAGAAATTACCATTGCCAGCGGTTATGGCAACCAAACCTCACATGCCTCAGGGGGGGCCAACCGCGTGGTAGTGGATGGGGTGGCCAAAGCCACTGCTTCGGTGCGCATCATCAATCAATCCCTTTTAGGAGCCGCGCTGGCCGGGCAGGGCGCCAATATTGTTTTAAATGGATTAGGGGATGCGGCTGAAATTGAAATGTTGCGCCAAACCATTATTAAAGAACATAAAGTGCAATGCCACTACTCACCGGCCAATATGATGGTGCCCGCTGAAATTAGAACCATGATGGTGGATGCCATCGCCCATTTCGGAGCGCTGGATATTTTAGTCAATAATGCAGGCATTCAATATGTAGCGCCTATTGATGAATTTCCAGAAGACAAATTTGATGCCATTATCGCCATTAATCTGGCTTCTGCTTTTCACACCATTAAAGCCGCGCTGCCAGCCATGAAAGCAAAAAAATGGGGGCGTATTATTAATATTGCTTCAGCGCATGCGCTGGTGGCATCCCCCTTTAAATCTGCTTATGTAGCAGCCAAACATGGCATTGCTGGGTTAACCAAAACAGCAGCCCTAGAAGTGGCCCAGTTGGGGATTACAGTTAATGCCATATGCCCGGCTTATGTGTGGACCCCTTTGGTGGAAAAACAAATTCCAGACCAAATGAAAACCCGTGGCATGACCGAAGAAGAAGTGAAGACCAAAGTGTTGCTGGCCGCACAGCCCACTAAAAAATTCGTCACCATGGAACAAGTGGCGGGTATGGCGGTCTATCTGGCGTCTGAGCGTGCGGCTTCGGTGACGGGTTCTATTCTTTCCATGGATGGTGGCTGGACCGCTCAGTAACATAAATTGTTTAACCTTTAAGAGTAAAAAAACCTATGAAACTACTAACACCTGAAACCTTGGGCGGCATTGCCATTTCTAATCGTGTGGTGATGGCACCATTAACCCGTATGCGCTCATCTGAGGGCGACGTACCTGGTCCCTTGGCGGCAACCTACTATGCACAGCGTGCCAGCGCAGGTCTTATTATTACAGAGGCCACTCA
>Ga0364901_10198_pt1 | contig 22412 bp, 3 predicted proteins | sample ExccelJu500002D4_FD_206968 | JGI IMG/M metagenome (GOLD analysis project Ga0364901, IMG submission 206968) | Enriched cells from Trout Bog Lake Hypolimnion, Wisconsin, USA - BchlTB.July09.5000.02.D4 | ecosystem: Environmental > Aquatic > Freshwater > Lake > Hypolimnion/Profundal zone | place: USA...
GAGTTTCATCGACTTAAAGGGGCTAGAGCGCAGTCTTGCAATTCTGAATGAGAACGCCGGTAATGAAGTGAGTGGAGAACTCACTCAAGGTTCCCAAGAAGAAACTTCTAACATTCAAGTCAATGCCAAAGATACTGGATTGCTAACGGGTCGGGTAGATGCATCCAACTATGGCGCCTCGAATACCGGAGTAGCTCAGCTGACTGGTAGTTTGAGTTTAAATAATCCAACAGGCAATGGTGATCAAGCTACTGTAGATGTGATTGGTTCAGAAGGGTCAGTGTTTGGGCAATTTAAATACGGGATGCCGGTTGGCTACGATGGTTGGCGAGTAGCTGCCGGTGTGAGTGCGCTTGACTATAAAAGTTTGAGTAGTTTTTCTTCTACGATTACGCAAGGCACGGCTCAAACCTATGGAATCTATTCCACCTTTGCATTAGAGCGCAGTGCTAGAGCCAATCAAACAGTTGTCATCAATTTTGAAAACAAGAACTACAACAACTTAACTAGTGGCACGCAGACTAGCAATTACCAAATTAATGATTTGAGTCTGGGTATCAATGGCAATCAATTTTGGGACCAGTCTTACCTGAACTGGGGCGCTACAGCGACAGCAGGGCATTTATCGATTAACAATACCAACCAAGCTAATAACGATAGTAACGGCGCCGCAACGCAAGGTTACTTTGGAAAACTCGCGTTCAATGGCAGTATTACCCAGCCATTGCCAATTGATAAAACCAATCTCTCGGGCTCGATCTATGGCCAGCTAGCCAATAAGAACCTAAATAGTGCAGAGCAATTCTATTTGGGTGGTCCTTATGGCGTGCGTGCTTACCCTGTTGCTCAGGGTGGCGGGGCGCAAGGAGCGATTGCTTCAGTTGAGCTCAACCACACTTATCCTAATCAATTACAGCTCGGTGCATTTTTCGATGCTGGGGTAGTACAGCAATATAAAACTACCTATCCCAATTGGCAGGGGCAGACCAATGCTGGCAATACCTATCCTTTGTATGCCACAGGCCTCTTGGCCAAATATCAATACGAGAAGGTCCAACTCTCAGCCGCATTGGCGTTCCGCCTAGGAAATAATCCGCTCTACAACCAGAGCGGTCAACAGCTTAACGTCAACAATCAGTACAACACTGTTCAGGCCTGGGTTAAGGGATCGATCTACTTCTAGTAAGTCAGTAGGGCATTAGCTCTTGGGCGAATAGTCTTTCTCTCTACTAAGAAATTCTCCATTCAGTAGAGAAAATATTTGCATAGATTGGCCCTAGAGCTAATTACATTTGTGCTCAAACTCTCATAAATTACATTTTCATTAATGAAGCATTGCGTTTGAGTCATTCAAAAACATCCCCCTCTCAGTTGAGGCTTGCTAGTTTTATGGCGGCCTTATCGCTTGCTGGTCTCTGCCAACAAGGCTTTGCTGCGGGTGCCGTTTCAGTAAACGCATTGCCTACGGGCGGAAAAGTCGTAGCTGGTAGCGCCAATATTGCGCAATCTGGCAATACCATGAACATCAATCAATCTAGTCAACGTGCTGTAATCAATTGGAATAGTTTTGATGTGGGTTCACAAGCGACCGTGAACTTTAATCAGCCGAACTCACAAGCAGCAACACTGAATTATGTGAATAGCACATCCAAGTCGATGATCAATGGTGCAGTCAATGCCAATGGTCAGGTGATTTTTGTCAATAACAACGGCGTTGTGTTTGGTAAGGGCGCTGAAGTCAATGTGGGTGGCATGGTCGCCACCACATTGAATACCTCCTCCCAAGAGTTTATGGATGGAAAATCCACACAAACATATGAAGGTGTCAATTCAAGCGGTAAGATAATCAATAAAGGCAATATTACTGGTAATAATATTAATAGTTATATTGCATTAATGGCGCCGCAAGTAAAAAATACCGGTGTTATTACTGCCACATTAAGCGGAAATAATGCTGTTGCATTAGTGGCTGGACAAAAAGTCAGTTTGACATTTTCTAATAGTCAATTAGTGAGCGTTTCAGTAGACGCTTCAGTAATTAATGCATTAATTTCGAATAAATTATTAATTAATGCTGGATCTGGACAAGTCATTATTGCTGCAAATGCTGCGCAAGATTTAATGGGTTCAGTCATTAAAAATACCGGCAGTATTTCTGCAGATGGTATTAGCACTGCTGGTGGAAAAGTTTCCTTAGTGGCTGATATCGTAAATCAAAATAGTTCAGTCTCTGCAAATTCAGAAACTGCCAATGCAGGTCAAGTTATTATTTCTGGCAATCAAGTAAACCTGAATTCAGCCTCAAAAACGACTGCTACTGGAGCCACATCTGGCGGTCAAATTTTGATTGGCAAAACCAGTTCAAGTACAACACAAAATAACTCACAAAGCCAAGTAAATGCTAGTGTTGTTAATGTTGCGCAAGGCGCACTAGTTGATGCCTCAGCAAGGAATAATGGTAACGGTGGCAGCATCTCCATTTGGTCTCAAGTTGCTACCAATGTTGCTGGCATTTTCAAGGCAAATGGCGGGGCGATTGCAGGTAAGGGCGGCACAGTAGATACCAGCTCTGCGGGCAAAGTGACTTACAGCCAGGGCTTGGTAGTAGACACAACAGCGCCGCATGGCAAGACGGGTAATTGGATTACAGATCCCTTAGCCATCATCATTGACAGCACAGCAGCAGGCATCCTATCTAATGCACTCAATACTACCAACGTCACTTTAGACGCCACGCTTAGTGCTTGTGGGGGTATAGGTGCGTGTACGCAAAACGCCACTCCTGTCATTACCTTCTTGGCTGATGTCTATTCCGCTAATACATTGACGAGTCTGTATCTCAATGCCCAAGGTGGGTCTATTAACATCAACAGCAATGTCACTGCTGGTTCAGTCTATGCCGTAGCCCAAGCTATCAATGTCAATGGTTCTATCAATACCAATGGTGGCTCAAACTCGAATATTTATTTAGCTGGCGGCATGATTAATATTCTGGGTAATATTAATTCCAATGGTACTAATAATGGAAATTCAAATAACACCAGTTCCAATAATTTAAATACAGTAAATACGACTACTGCAAATAACCGTAGAAATAACCAAAATGGTTTAAATGCAGACCAAAATACTTATACAAGTAATGGTGGATTAATTAATATCCTGGCAACAGGTGATATTACTGTTGGTGCAAATAGCTATATTTCTGCTAATGGATTAAATGGTGGTTCAATCAATATTGTTTCCACATCTGGCACTACTACCATTAACGGCATTATTGATTCCATCGGTAAGGGATTTAATAGCATAGGTAATGGCGGTAATATCGCAATCGTGGGTAAAACCCAAACCGATATCATTGCAGCCCTGATTAGTTCTGAAGGATTAAGCCAAGGCGGCGTCATCAATTTAGGCCAAGTCAATAACTTGGGTAATGGCACCATCCTCGCTCCACCAGCAACTGCACCCCCAGCCCTCAGCAACTTTGTAAATACAGTAGTTGCAGCAGCAGTAGGCAGCAATAACGGCAATAACAGCAATAACAGCATCACCAGCAGCATCGTCAATCTGGATAGCCAAACCGGCATCAATGCACCAAACGGCAATATCGTCGTATTTGGTGACCTAATCTCAGTAAACAATTCCAATCTTTCAGCAGTCAACGGCACTATTGCTATTGGTCGTGAAGGCTACTCATCTGGCGCATTAGCCGGACTGACTGCAGTAAGTAATGCCACTTTGATTGCCAATAAAGTGGAGACTTCGGGTGATCACCTCGGAACTCAGGCCATCACTGTTCATGCAAATGAATGGCTATTAGATCCATCAACTGTAGCCATTAATGCTACTGGACCAACAACCGGCGGAAATTTGACCGCTGCCTTGGCGACTTCAAGTACCACTGCCACAACTATTCTGACTTCGGATATTGTTAGCGCTATTAATGCAGGTACAAGTGTCAATATTGTTGCAAATGGCGCTATTACTCAGACTTCTGCGTTGGCTTTTACTTATAACGGAGCAAGTGCAGTTTCATTCACTCTAGACACCAAATCGGGAACAGCGCAAGATATTACGGTTTCAGCCGCGACTACTCAGGCTGGTTCTGGCACGATTAATTTGAATTACTACGCTAGTGGCAATCTTAATTTAAGCTCACATATCACTTCTACGAATGGCAAGCTCAATATCTTGGGCCAGTCTTTTTATGCCAACAATACATTCGCCGGCCAAGGAAACGGTAGTAACGTTTTTGCTGGTATTGCATCTAATACTGTTGTCAACTTTACAACGCGAGGTGGTTATGTTGTCCTCGATGGCACTGGCGGTACCGTCACCGGCCTAGGAACTAGCGCTATCGCTGTAAGTATGGGGACAATACAAAACGGTGTAGCTTGGACAAATACCAACTTAAAAATCAATACAACCAATGATGGTTTGGCTGTTAGTTCGGCGACTACGGGTGGAGGTAACTTCATCCTTAATACCAGTCGAAATTCTGCCGATACAAATGGTTATGGTGCATGGGAGCCTGGCGCAAGTCAAACCATTGATGCTGGTGGATATGTATTAGCCAATGTGAGGGCTCTAGGTCCTACAGGCCTCAGTTATACAGTAGGTGGTTTTGCTACAAGCTCTTATATTAGTGCTTTGGGTGATATCACCATGAATGCTAGTGGCACTCAAGCTACAGCAAGCGGCCCTGCTATACGTATTGATTCACCATTTACAAGCTACGCAGGCTCAGTAAATTTGAATGCCACCACAGTAACAGGTGCTCAAAGTATTTTACTTAACGGTGCTGTATCCGGAGTTACCGGGGTTAATCTAACCGCTAGCGGAGGAACGAACGTTGGTGTTTATTCCTATGCTGGAGGTGTGATTAGCTCTACTGCTGGTACGGTCAACATCACCTCAAATAATACAAGCGCAGGAGTTTATGGGGTATCGCTTGTTGGCCCCATTACAGCACCCAAAGTAGTTATTACAGCGAACAACTCAAACGCTACAGGCAAAGGTGTCAGCGTTACCGGCGGAATTACGATCAGTGCGTTGAATGGTGGAGTAACTAATACCTATGCAACTGCCGGTGATGCCTTAACGATTCAATCCACTGTTGGCACTGCCGGCATTACTGGCGGTATCAACGTAATCACTACAGCTATTACCAATAACTCCAATGGTGGTAATGTCAGCTTCATTAGTAATGGTGATATCACTGCAACTGCTGCAGTCAGTTTTGCAACTGCGAACACTACAACTCATTCGCAAACAATTACCTACGATACAAGAACAGGCAACCAAACTAGTCAGATTACAACAGGTACCTTTACCTACAATGCAACTGGCGCCACACAAAAAGTGAACTATATTGATGAATCAAATGGCTCTCCTCTGACAGTTGGAGCGACAACGATTTCGGGTTATATCAATGTAGACAATACCTGCCCATCATGTGCAACGGCTCTAACGCCTGCATCAACCGCTGCCAGCATCACCACTTCTGCTGGTATTACGGTAAACGGGGCCTTAAATTCTGGTGACTATATTTATCTCAATGGAATTAATAACAGCGCCACGGCAAATGCGATTGCACTTGGGGCAAATACCCTAACAATCACTAGCGCTTCAAGCTCTTTAGCCCCAATCACAATTATTGGAAATCAGAATACTGCAAATATTGGCAATCCAGGAATTGCCTCAACTGGTGCAATTTCAGTTCAATCTACAGTTGCTGGAGATATTCTTTTTAAATCGAATGGTGATATTAGTCAGAGTGGGGGCGTAGGGATTGTCGGAAATGGTACAGCGCGTGCTCAAACAATTACTTATGACACTACTAGCGGAAATCTCAAAAGTTCCATTACATCTGGCGCATTAACGATTACTGGATCCTCAACTGCAGCAATCAACTTTATTGAAAAAGCCAGCGGTGGTGCCATTGCTGTTGCTGCTATTTCTGTCCCAGGTTACATACTGCTAGATAACACCTATGGCTGTACTGGAACGGGATGTACTCCAGTTTCTGGTTTTATTACATCAGCCAATGCAACTACTTATGCAACATCAAGCGCAGAGGGTGTTCAGTTAAATGGCACAGCAACCTCTGGAGCCTATTCTGGCGCGGTAGGAGTCACGATTAATGGCGCAGCTTCTGGTGCCATGAATGCCGTAATTTCTGGCTTTGCCATTACAGCCACGACGGGTAATGTGGTCTTAAATGGCGCCTCTAGTGGCACTTGGTATGGCGTGAATCTCAATGCTCTCGCCACTGCTAGTGCGGGGGCAATCACTATCACCGGTACCGCTACAGGTTTAGGTGCACACGGGGTTTATTTCAATACTGCAGGAGCATTAAGTGCTACTGGCAACATCACGATTTCCGGAACCTCTACTCAGCACACTGGAGTATGGCTCGCTGGTAAGGCTAGCAGCCTACTTAGTATCAGTGCAGGCGGTACTCTTTCTATTACCGGTACTAGCTCTACAACAACCGGGACATACTACGGAATCAACGTACCCGCTGGAATATTGCTCAGCGCAACCGGCAATCTCACTCTCAATGGAACTGGGGCCATTGGTGTCAATATTGCTGCAGCGGCAACACAAACATCTACAGCTGGTGCAGTATCGATCACCGGAGTATCCACTACTGGCACTGCAGTATCAGATACAGCAACTATATCTAGCATTTCTGGCGTTACCATTACCGGAACTGGTAACTTAGGCGTTTCTGCCGGTACTGCTGGTGCGGTTTCAGTTACCGGTGCGATTACTAATACTGGAGCAGGGGGTGTCACAGTCACCTCCACTGGTAATACAGCTACTGGTGCTATTACCGATTCAGGTTCAGGCGGAATCAGTATTACTGGTGGTCGTACTGTTGCAGCTGGTACAGCAACCAATGGAACCATTACGGCCGTTGGTACGCTGACTAATACTGGTGGTGGCGTGATTTCTTTATCGATGGCTCAGCCAACATCCGCTACCGGCGGAGCAATTGAGACTGCAGCAGGCGTCACTTCAGGTAATGCCTCTGTTTCTTCAAATGTGTCCTACGGCAATATTGGTGGCGTAATGGGTGCTGTTAATGCAGCCACAGTCAATAGCGTCAACTACCGTGCATACACTCAGGGTATTGGGGTGACGCTTAAAGCCAGTTATACCCAGCCATATGGTACAGCGTATAACAGCGTATTAGCAAAAGATTGGTTGCAAAACCCAGCTTATGCTACCGTCACGGTAACCGGTTCAGCGAACTTCGGTGCGCCTACGATTACTGCAGCGCAAGCGCAAGCCTCATTGATTTTTGCGGGCACGATCGGATCAGCGAGTAACTCTAATTTAGTGCAAACCGCTACCAATTTAGACGGCACAACCAACATCCTTTCCACCTTAGGAAATGTGGTCACTACGGTTGGTGCTGGTAATACCTATACCATCACCCCTAAGGCTCTGACGATTACTGGCACCCAGCTATCGTCGACCTATAACGGCGTCAGTACCTACGAAACCGTTGCTAATGCGGGTTACACCATTTCTGGATTGGTCACTAATTTCAATACAGGAACTGTAGCTTCTCCAGTGACCGGTTCTGCCACTGGCGATGCGGTCAGTAGTGTTACCCATGTGATTAAAACTGGTGCTACTGTATTGAGTAACACTGCCATTGCTCAAGCATGTGCTACCACTAATTGCTATACCGATGCGGTGAGTGCAGCATTGGGTACTGGTTTATCTAATTACACCATTGCATATGTATCTGGCACATTTAATGTCAGTAAAGCGGCGCTGACCATCACCCAGGGAAATAGCACTGGAACTTATAGTGGATCTGCTCAAACATTTACGCCAAGCTATTCAGTCAGTGGTATTTTGGGCGCCGACTCTGTGAGTTCGCTCTCAACCAACACACAGACTGGCACTAATGCAGGAAGCTATACCGGAACCATCTCTGGAGCTACTGGTACGGGTTTATCAAACTACACCATTGCCTACACTCCTGGCACTTTAACCATCAATGGCATTCCTGTGTATGTCACCGCGGCCAATGACACCAAGGTGTATGGTGCAAGTATTACCGGTGGTGCCATCACCTATAACAGCAGTGGTATATCTACCAACCCAGCAAGTAGTGCTTATAGCGTGACGGGTTTATTAGCAGGTAATAGTATTTCTGCTCTGACACTGACGAGTTCTGGTGGTGTTGCCAATGCTGGTGTCGGAAGTAGCCCCTATAGCATCGTCCCATCTGCTGCCACGATTAGTGGATCAGGGGCTGGTAATTACACCGTGTATTACAACAATGGTGTAATGACCATTACACCTAAGCCCATCACGATTACTGCCAATGCAGTATCCACCCCAATTTACGGAACATCTAGTGCGTTAACGCAAAGTGCTTATACCGTTACGGGTGGTTTGGTGAGTGGTGATGCGATTACTTCGGTGGCGATTAAATATGGAGCAGGCACGAGTGTTCCTGGCACTGTAAACGCAGGTACCTATGTAGGTGCTCTGGTGCCAAGTGGTGCAACAGGGACAGGGGGCTTCAATACTACTAACTACACGATTTCATATGCGGCGGGTAGTCTAACGGTTAATCCACTCAGTCTCACAATTACAGCTAGCGCTCAAACGGGTGCTACCTATGGTACGGCGTATTCTTTAGGATCGAGTGCTTATACCCAAAGCATCGTCACACTACCAAACAGTGATGTGATCTCCAGCGTGACTTTGCAAACCAATGGCGCAAACTTAGTGCCGGGCACAACGAATGCGGGTTCTTACACCATCACCCCAAGCGCGGCGACTTTCTCATCCGGTATTGCGGCGAACTACAACATTACTTACGCTACCGGTGCTTTAACCGTTGGGAAGGCTAGTCTCACCGTTACCCCAAATGCCGTGAGCACGACCTATAACGGGACGACTCTCAATAACACTACGTATTCAGATGCGATGGCTAATTACACAGTCGCTGGATATAAAAATACCGATAGCGGCTCAAATACGCCAATCGCTTTGACTGGGGCAATGACCTTCACTAGTGCAGGGCAGTCTACTGTGACTAATGCAGCCACCTATACCTATGCTGTGGGCACATTAGCCGGTACTTCCACCAATACCAACTACAACATCGTTTGGGCAAATGCGCCAAACAATAGCTATGTCATCAATAAAGCACTAGCAACAGTAGTCGCGACTAAGCCCTATGACGGCACAACGACTTTTGCTGCGAGTACTTTAACCATCACTGGCGTTGGTTCTGAAACCCTTTCCGCCAGTGCTGGTACAGGTCTAGCAAATAATGCCAACGTAGTCGGAGTCTCTAGCTTAGTTACTTCTGGCTACACCTTAGGTAACGGTACTGGCGGCACTGCTGGCCTAGCGGCAAACTATGTATTACCAAGCTCAACATCTGCAGTCAGCATCACTCCATTAACACTGACAGCCTCTATTAGTGGTGCTGCGCAAACCAAGGTCTATGACACCACTAGTACGGCAAACTTAACTGCAGGATCTTGCAGCGTCAGCCCTTGCACTGCTGGTAATGGTGTCACGCTCTCTGGTAGCAATGCCACATCGGGTAGCTACACTATCAGCGGATTTGTAGCAGGTCAGGGCGCTTACATTACCACTGCAACCGGTAATTACATTAATGCTACCAGCGGTCTAGCAACGCCTAATGTCACTCTGAATGCTGCAGCAGTCACAGCAGGTAGTCAAGCCAATGCAGTTAAAGCAGTCATTGCGCCAAGCAATATTGTGGCGCTCTCCAATACTACCCTGAGCAACTATGTCCTGCCAAGTACTGCGCAATCGGCTACTAATGCCACGATTACAGCGGCTGCTTTAGGAGTATCTGCCAATAGTTATTCCATGTTTACCGGTGGCACGACCCCAACAGCAGTATCGGGCGTGAGTGTCACGAGTGCATCACCATCGGCTCCAGCGAACCCAAGCGCCACATCCTTATCGGCACAAGTCACTGGTTTATTGGGCTCAGATTCTGTAGCGGTATCCTTGCCATTACCAGCAGGCTTTACAACAGCGAGTGGTGGCACGTATACCCTCACACCATCGATTGCTAGTGGTATCACGGCGGGTAACTACACCATTACACCAACAACAGGGGTCTTATCTGTAGTTGGTAACCGTGACTTAGTTATCTCTGCAGGTAATGCCACTTATGTCTACGGCACGGTCACTGCGGCTAATTTGGCAACATCTGCTACACCAGTAGTGCAGTATTGCGCTGCTACGTCTGGATCCTGTGCTGGATCGGTGATTAATTTAACCGTAGCTACTACCTCAACTCCTAATATCTGGAGTGCTACTTCTACTACGGGTGGTATTTATAACTTCACGGTATCTGTAGCAACGCCCGGATACAGTACCGGTGGCTTTGCCAAGGTAGGCAGCTATGCCGCTACGGCTTCTAATAATCAAGTCATACACGCTGACACCACAACCGTAGTGAATACCTATTACGTTGCTGGCACTGTTGCGGTTACGCCATTGACAGTGACCCCAGTAAATAATCAGACTCCGTCTAAGGTCTATGACGCCACAACAGCTTTAACCATGACGTCGCTCACTACGGCTGGCATGGCGCTTGCAGGTGATGTCTTGAGCATGACAGGTACCGCAGCTTATAACTCTAAGAATGCCGGTACTAATGTGGCTTATACGATTAGCAACTTGGCATTAGGTAGTGCTGATGCGTCTAACTATGTCTTAAGTACCAGCACCTTAGCCGGAACTAATGGCACGATTACGCCAGCGCCATTAACTGTTGCTGGTTTATCTGCCAATAGTAAGGTGTATGACACTACCAATACCGCAACGATTGCTGCTGCTGGTCAAGGATTGGTGGGTGTTTTAGGAGCTGATACTGTCACGATCAGTTCGAGTGGTAATTACAGCGGCACATTTGGTCAAACCAATGCTGCTAATGGTTTGACTGTGACTCCCAACACCTCCACTGTAGGTGGTTTGACAGTGATGACTGGTGTTACCTTGGCAGGTACAGATTCTGGTAACTACTATGTGGCTGGACCGAGCACTGCCTTGACTGCCAACATTACGCCAGTAGCCGTATCTCTGACTGGTACACGCGTTTATAACGGTACTACTGCATTTGCGGCTAGCAGCTTAACTGTTACTGGTATTGTGGGTCAAACCCTCACTTTGGTATCAGGCGGGAGTGCTACTGCTAATAGCGCCAATGTCGGTGTTGCTAATACCTTATCGAGTACTTCAGGTTTAACTCTAGCGAACGGTACTAGTGGCACAACCGGTTTAGCAAGCAACTACACCTTAGTAGGGGCTACTAGCGTGATTAGTATTACGCCAGCAGCAATTACTGTTTCTGCTGCAGATGTGACTAAGACATATGACGGTACTACGACTGCAAGCTCTACTCCAACATTGGTTTCTGGAACACTGTATGCCAATACCTCTAATAGTGGCACTACTGATACATTAAGTGGGGGCACTTACGCCTATACCAATGCCAATGTAGGTAGTGCTAATAAGACGGTAACCGTATCAGGCGTGCTCGCCAGTGATGGTAATTCAGGTGCGAACTACGCCATCACCTATCTGAACAATACGACCAGCACCATTAACGCTAAATCCATTAGCGTTACGGCTTTAGCGCAAACGAAGTCTTACGGCACGAGCGACCCAACACTTACTTACACTGTGGCTGGTTTGGCACCAACAGATTCATTATTGGTGATGACGGGTAACCTCTTGCGTCAAGGTACTACAGCGCCCAATGTTGCCACCAGCGTGACTTATGAGCAGGTTGGCACTTATCCAATTGCGATTGGCAGCTTAAGTGCAGGCTCAAACTATACGATTTCGAGTTTCACACCAGCTAATTTAACGATTACCAAGTACGCTACTAACGCCTTGACAGTCACGGCTAATGCCCAAACCAAGGTCTATGGCACAAATGATCCGACCTTGACCTATGCCACCACTGGTTTACCAGCTTCATTGACAGCAGACGGCTTAACTTGGACTGATACCGCAGCAACAGCAGTCACGGGTTCCTTGATTCGCGCAGGATATACCGCGCCAAACAATAGCAACTTAACAGCCCTTGCAAGTAGTCAAAATGTGGGTACTTATGCTATTACCAATACCTACGGCACTAGCCCAGTGGTATCGGCCAACTACAACATTACTTATGTTGGCGCTAATCTCACGATAACTGCGGCCCCATTAACTGTTAGCGCTGCCAATAAAACCAAGTCCTATGCTACTAACGATCCAACGCTGACTTTAAGTGCTCCAGTTGGCTTAATTAATGCCACCGTCGATGGTGTAGCCATTGCGGATACCAGCTCTGTACTGACAGGCAGCCTAGTGCGTGCTCAAGCAGGTACTTTGGCAGGGGAGCAAGTGTCTACCAGTCCTTATGCGATTAATCAAGGCAGCGTAGCAGTTACAGGTGGCAACTACAGTTTGGCCTTTACTCCAGGAACGCTCACGATTACGCCATACGCTGGCACGATTACCGTGGCTGCCGTCAACAGTCAAAAGGGCTATGGTTCATCTGATCCTACCTTGACCTATACCGTGAGTGGCTTGGCTAATGTCACCTTAACGAATGGCGTAGTGATCAATGACACCCTGAGCCCCACCTCATTCTTTGCCGGTAATGTCACTCGCGCCGCTGGTGAGAATATGAATACCTATGCTATTGGGGTTGGTAGCTTAGCCCTCAATAGTGGAGCAGGGGCCAACTATTCATGGACACCAACAAACACAGCTACCTTCACAGCGGCTACCTTTACGATCAATCCAGCTACCTTATATGTGATCGTGGCAGATAACGGGAAGTTTGTATTCCAGAACGACCCAACGCCATTAACTAGCGTGGTGTACTCCGGTTTTGTCAATGGTGATACTTCAACCACTGCAGCTGGCTTAGTGGCACCAACACTAACGCGCGTTAGCGCTGGTAATAATGCGGCAGGCACTTATGCTATTACCGCATCGGGTGCATCGGCCACTAACTACAACATCGTGTATCAATATACGCAAGGTGTCACAGGCTCAGTACCTTATGGCACAAACTCTAATTTCTATGTAGCGGGTAGTAATGACCTCTTGATTGCACCATCACCCGCCACTGCGGTATACGGAACAGCAAATGCCAATATCAATTTAGGTAAGCCCACCGTACAAACTTGCTTGTCACCTTGCGCGACTACTGCCGATATTGTGACCCTCAATTACACCGGCACTAGCAATGGCGTCTTATCTTATGCAGATCCCGCTAAAGGCTCTGGCGGAGTGTCGTTTACGCTGAACACGAACTACGATTCCACCACGCCAGCATTGCGTAATGTCGATGCCTACACTCTGACGCCAAGCAGTATTACGCAGATCGCCAATACGACTGGTGGTAATAACTATCAAAGTACTTATGGCTTAGGTAGTACTTTAAGTATTACTCCGGCACCCATCACTATTACTTCGGCCAATGTTGTTAAAACCTATGATGGCAGCACGTCAGCGACCTCAGTCATGGGCGCGAGTGCGATCAATCTAGCCACTAGCACGAGCTCGACCGGCATTTATAGCGATGTGATTAGTGGTGGCAGCTTTGCTTATACATCACCGAATGCCTGTGCTGGCAACTGTACGGTCACCGTATCGAATGCAGCTATCAGTGGTACGGGTATTGTGAATGCCTTACCAAACTACACCGTGAGCTATGTCAGCAACACCACTAGCACTATTAGTAAAGCTGCTCTGACTATTACCGCCAATGCCCAAACCAAGATGTATGGCACCAATGATCCAACCCTGACTTATACCTTGAGTGGCTTAGCATCAAGCGATACGATGGCGAGTGTGATGAGTGGTTCTTTAGTGCGTGCGCAAGCCGCAACTCTAGCAGGTGAGCAGGTGAACACCGGTTCTGGCTACGCCATCTTGCAAGGCTCTTTATTAGCCAACACAAACTACACCACTACCTTTATTCCTAGTACTCTGACGATTACTCCCCGTGCAATTTGGACTGGTCCGGGTGCTTGGCCTGGTCCTGGTGCTGCGCCAGTAGCATTAACAGTGACTGCGGATACCCAAACTAAGGCCTATGGTTCGAATGACCCAAGCTTAAGCTATACCGTAGCTGGTCTAGTTAGCGTTACCTTAAGTAACGGTGTGGTGATTAATGACACAGCAGCCTCAGTCTTTACAGGTGGTCTGCTACGTGCCGGCACTTCATCCCCAGGAGTAGTGACTGGTATTGCGAGTGAGCAAGTCGGTACTTACGCGATTGCCAATAGCAGTAGCACAGCACCACTAGCCCTAAATGCAACAGCACAATCGAACTATGGATTGGCGGCTAATGGATTTGGCTTTACGCCAGCAACGCTGACGATTACGCCCAATACTGCAACCATTAACATCGTTGCCGCGAATAAGACAAAATCCTATGCGACTAATGATCCAACGCTCACTTACACAGTCAATGCGAGCAATGGCTCTTTAGTTAACGCCACAGTAGACGGGATTTTGATTAATGACACTGCTGCAACAGTGACTAGCGGTGCTTTGACTCGCGCACAATACGGTACCTTAGCGGGCGAGCAGGTCACTACTGCGGGATATGCAATTACCCAAGGTAGTGTGATTGCCTCTCCAAATTACGCAGCCTCTACATTTACACCAGCAACTCTCACTATTACTCCCTACGCAACACCCATCACGATTACTGCTGATGCCAAAACCAAGTCCTATGCGACCAATGACCCAACATTAACTTATAGCGTCAGTGGTTTAGTGAGCGGGGTAGTGGTAGATGGAGTAGCCCTAAGCGATACTGCAGCAAGCAGCATTACTGGATCTTTATTGCGCGCTGGGACATCTGCACCCGGTGTTGCTACTAGTGCCGCTAATGAAAACGTCGGTACCTATGCCATTGCACAAGGTAGCGTTGCACCAAACGCAAACTACACCGCCAGTTATGTCTCAGCTAACTTAACGATTACGCCCTATGCCACTCCCTTGACTATTACGGCTAGCAATCAGACGATGGTCTATGGCAGTGCTAATTTGCCAGTCTTGAGCTATGGCGTCAGTGGTTTAGTCAATGGTGCGGTAGTTGATGGCGTTACTTTGAGTAATACTGCGGCAAGCGTTTTCAGCGGTAACCTCAGCACGACAGCCACAGCATTTAATGGTACGGCCGCCTCAGCATCCAACGTTGGTAACTACCCGATCTCAGTTGGAAGTTTGGCTCTCAATAGTGGTCAGGGTGCCAACTACACCTTTAGTGCGACTGCGAATTTCAATGCAGCTACTTTAGCTGTTACCCCGGCGCCTTTAACGATTGCGGTAGGGGATAACGCCAAGTTTGTATTTCAAGCGGATCCATCACCGATTGCTAGTATTGCCTATAGTGGTTTTGTGAATGGCGATACTGCCTCAGCCTTAAAAGCGGGTAGTACCTTGACTGCGCCGACCTTAGCTAGAACCAGTGCCGGTAATGCGATAGCTGGTACTTATGCGATTACTGCCTCAAGTGCGTCTGCCTCTAACTACAGCATTAGTTATCAATATACCCAGGGCATTACTGCTGGTACTCCAGGTGGCACTAATTCTAATTTTGTGATTGCGGGGCCATACGACGCCTTAATTGAGGCTAAACCAACTACTGTAATGTATGGCACGAGTAGCGTGACCTACACAACGCCGGTCGTCACCTATTGCACAGTCTGTACTGCTGGCACACCTGGCATCGTCACGTTAACCGGCACAAGTGTCGGTAATAACTGGACCTTTGCCGACAATCTCTCAGTCTCTGGTGGCGTCACCTTTACTTTGGCGTCGCCTTACAGTAGCTCCGCTGCTGCGACACGTGCCGTCGGTGACTATGTCATCACCGCCAATAGTGCTGCACCGATTTCGAATGCGGGTGGCGCATCAAACTACAACAATCTGTACAAGGTAAATAGTGTCCTCACCGTCACTCCTGCACCGATTTCAATTACGACCGCCAATGTGACTAAAGCCTACGATGGTTTAACTACCTCAGCGGGCGCTGCACCGATCACCACTGCTGGTACACAGACTTATTTTGGTGATACCTTAAGTGGTGGTACTTTCACCTACACAACCGCTAGTGCTGGTGCTGCTAATAAAACGGTGACGCCTGATTTGGTAGCAATTCAAAATGCTTCTACCAATGTGGCATCGAACTACACCATTACCTACGTCAATAACACCACTAGCACCATTACACCGGCAGCGCTCACCATTACTGCTAATACCCAAACCAAGATGTATGGCACGAATGATCCAACCCTGACTTATACCTTGAGTGGCTTAGCTGCAAGTGATACCGCAAGTTCTGTCATTACCGGCGGTGCACTGACTAGAGCGCAAGTAGCTAGCTTGGCAGGTGAGCAAGTTGGTGGTTATGCCATTACCCAGGGTACATTGGCAGCCAACACAAACTACACCACTACCTTTGTTCCTAGCACTCTGACGATTACTCCCCGTGCGATTTGGACAGGCCCTGGCGCATGGCCTGGCCCTGGCTCTACACCAGTAGCATTAACAGTGACTGCGGATACCCAAACCAAGGCTTATGGTTCGAATGACCCAACATTAAGCTATACCGTAGCTGGATTAGTTAGCGTTACCTTAAGTAACGGTGTGGTGATTAATGACACAGCAGCCTCAGTCTTTACAGGTGGTCTGCTACGTGCCGGCACTTCATCCCCAGGAGTAGTGACTGGTATTGCGAGTGAGCAAGTCGGTACTTACGCGATTGCCAATAGCAGTAGCACAGCACCACTAGCCCTAAATGCAACAGCACAATCGAACTATGGATTGGCGGCTAATGGATTTGGCTTTACGCCAGCAACGCTGACGATTACGCCGAAGGTCGCTGCTATCAATGTAGTGGCTGATAACAAAACCAAGATGTATGCAACAAATGATCCTGCATTGACATTCACCTCATCGATGGCAACAGGCTCTTCCTTGGTCAACAGTCTAGTAGATGGCATTCAGATAACAGATACCTTTAGCAATATTTTTACAGGTGCTATTACCCGTGCGCAAGTAGCCACTTTGCCAGGAGAGCAGGTAGGAAGCTATGCGATTACTCAAGGTACATTGGCCTCACCAAATTACACCGGCATTAATTACACTGCTGGCGTACTCACGATCACACCACGTCGCGCTTGGAACCCAGCAACCGACGGCCCATGGACAGGTCCAGGCGCAGCGCCACAAGACTTGACAGTAGTGGCTAATAATCAAACCAAGTCCTATGCCACTAATGACCCGAGTTTGACTTACACCGTGACCGGATTGGCATCGGTGACCTTGGCTAATGGCCTAGTGATTGCCGATACACCAGCTACAGTCTTGACCGGCGCATTAACCCGTGGTCTGTATGGCACCCTGGCAGGTGAGCAGGTCAACACTACGACTGGTTACGCGATTACCCAAGGAGGCTTGACGCAAAACACCAATTACGCGTCCTTGAGTTTCACTGGCGCTACTTTGACGATTACGCCTTACGCTACACCACTAGCAGTAGTGGCTAATGCCAAAACAAAGACCTACGGCACCAGTGACCCGAGTTTGACATACACAGTGACTGGATTAGTGAATGGGGTTTCTGTTGATGGAGTGACTTTGATAGACACAGTCAGCAGTGCGCTTACTGGTAATTTAATTCGGGTGGGCACAAGTGCACCCAATGTAGCTACATCAGTAGCGAGTGAGCAGGTGGGTACTTATGTGATTAATCAAGGCACGGTTTATGCAAGTAACTACAACATTAGCTATACCTCTGCTAACTTAAGCATTACACCGTATGCAACGCCATTGGCAGTAGTAGCTGATGCGAAGACTAAGGTATATGGCACAAGCGATCCAAGCCTTACTTACAGTGTTGCAGCCTTACCAAATATATTGAATGCGGATGGTCTCATTTGGACAGACACCGTTGCGAATTCCATGACGGGTGGCTTGGTACGTACAGGTACCAGCGCTCCTGATATAGCTACATCAGTAGCCAGCGAGCAGGTCGACAGTTATGTCATCAATCAAGGGACATTAAATGCTACCAACTACAACTTGGTATACACACCAGCAAATCTCACCATTACTCCAGCGGTGGTAACAGTGACTGCAAATGCTGCAACTAAGTCTTATGGTACGGCAGATCCTACTTTGGCCTATAGCACTAGTGGAATATTGAGTGGGGTTGTGGTGGATGGTGTAACGATCAATGACACCGCCGCCGTCATGTCAGGTTCATTGGGCCGAGTAGGCTATGGCACTGTTGCAGGTGAACAGGTGGGTACTTATGCAACTACTATTGGTGGTGTCAATGCTGGGCCTAATTACAGTACTTTGCTGGTGCCAAGTACCTTAACGATTACGCCGTATGCAGGTGCTATTACTATTAGTGCTAATAATCAGTCTATGGTCTATGGCAGCAGCAACCTACCAAGCTTGACTTATACAGTAGGTGGTATACCAACATCATTTAGCGTCGATGGTGTCACTTGGAGTGATACTGCAAGTAATGTTCTTACTGGTGTATTAGCAACAACAGCGACGGCCTTTAATGGCACTACAGGATCGGCATCTAATGTAGGTAATTACCTAATTAGCCAAGGTACGCTTACTTTGACTGCTGGAGTAGGTGCCAATTACGCTACTCCCACATTTACGGCTGGAACACTCAGTGTGACTCCTGCACCATTAACCATTGCTGTTGCCGATAATGGTAAGTTTGTCTTCCAAACCGATGCCCAAGTGCAAGCGTCAGCAACACAGATTTCGCCAGTTGTTTATAGTGGTTTTGTGAATGGTGACGCGCTTGGATCACTCAAAACCGGTAGCACCATGACTGCGCCTACTGTTGTGCGAGCAGCCGGTGCATTGGCTGGTACTTACAACATTACCGCTTCAGGGGCGGCCGCATCAAACTACAGCATTACTTACGCCTATACCCAAAGTGGCAATACAGCCTCTACCTTTACGATTGCTGGGCCATATGACTTGTTGATCAAGGCAGCGCCAAGCTCGGTTGTGTATGGCACCGCGAATGCGAGTATCACTTATGCCAACCCTACAGCTTCCTACTGTACGACCTGTACTGGCAGCTCAAGTGTGGTGAACTTATCAGGTTCTAATAGCGGTAATGTCTGGACATTTACGGATGGCCTTGCGATTCCTGGAGGGGTGTCTTTTACGATGGCATCTACTTATGACTCTAGTAATGCAGCTCAACGCAATGTCGGTTCCTATATTGTGTTGCCGACAAGCATCGTCCCCGTCACGACTACTGGCGCTGTCAATTACAACAATATTTATACGGCAGCCAGCACCTTAACAGTGACTCCTAAACCTATTTCCATTACGACTGCGGATGTCACTAAAACCTATGATGGCTTGACTACCACGGTAGGTGGATCACCGATGACCACTGGTGGTACTGCGCTCGCCTATACAGATACTTTAAGTGGTGGAGTCTTTAGCTATACAACGCCAAGTGCCGCAGCAGGCACTAAGGTAGTGAGCTCTGATTTGGTTAGCATTACTCAAGGCGCTACTAATGTAGCCTCTAACTACACGGTGACCTACGTCAATAACACCACCAGTACGATTACCCCTGCGGCGCTCACGATTACTGCCAATAATCAATCGAAGATGTATGGTACCAATGATCCAACCTTGACTTACGCGGTCAGTGGCTTAGCGGCAACTGATAGCACTGCATCTGTGGTAACTGGTGGCGCATTGACTCGTGCGAATACTGGTTTATTAGCAGGTGAGCAGGTGGGTAGTTATGCCATTACTCAAGGCACATTGGCAACGAACTCTAATTACACGGTTAGCTTTGTTGATGGTACTTTAAGTATTACCCCTCGTGGCCCATGGACTGGTCCTGGTGCTTGGCCTGGTCCCGGTTCTGCTCCGCAAGGATTGGTTGTGACTGCGACCGCCAATACAAAGGCCTACGGTTCTAACGATCCAGGTTTGGCTTATACCGTGGCTGGATTAGTGAATGTCACCCTGGCTAATGGCGTGGTCATTAATGACACGGCCACTACAGTATTTGGTAGTACTAATGTATTACGTGCGGGTACCAGCGCTGCTGGTGTTGCGCTGAGCCTTGCTGATGAGCAAGTGGCTAGCTACATTATTAATAAAGGCACATTAGCTCTGCAAAATACTAACTATGGCTCAAGCTTTGCTTATAACAGCGCACAATTTACGATCACACCTAAAGTGGTGACTGGCGCAAGTATTGTTGCAGCAAATAAGACCAAGATGTATGGCACGAATGATCCGACATTAACATTTACGGCTAGTGCGCCCGCGGGTACTTTTGTAGTGGCTACCGTTGATGGCATTGCGATCAATGATTCTGCTACCAATGTCTTTACAGGTCAGCTCACTCGCGCTCAAGTCAATACCTTGGCAGGTGAGCAAGTCACCTCTGCTGGTTACGCAATTACCCAAGGTTCTGTTGCTGGTTCGGGTAATTACTCTGGATTTACCTATACACCTGCTGTGCTCACTATTACTCCTCGTCAAGCTTGGAACTCAGCAACTGATGGCCCATGGACTGGTCCAGGTCCAGCGCCAATAGCATTAACCGTAACAGCAGTACCAGCGACTAAGCAGTTTGGCGCTGCAGACCCGGCATTTACCTATACCGTGACAGGATTAGCGAGTGTCACTTTAGCCAATGGTGTGGTCATTGCTGATACCCCAGCTAATACGCTTAGCGGTGCCTTAGCACGTATTGCTGGTGAGAATTCTGGTGGGGTGTACAACATGACCCAAGGCAGCCTCTTACAAAATGCTAACTATGCCTCGATGATATTTGTGCCTGCTACTTTAACGATTGGTCCAGCCCCACAAACGATTAACAATATGGCTATTGTTCAAGAACAGATTACCCAAGAATTTATTCCCGACTATCCAAGCGATCGTATCAAGAAGGGTGATTTAATCTTTGTGCGTGATCAAGATCATCCATCGGAGTACTTACAAGCAATTGAAGTGCCATCCTCTGGAGCATTTAAGTTCCCAGTGCCAGATCAAATCGTTCAGGAATTAATTAACTTGTCTGGTGAAAATGTTTCAGTAGCAGGGGCGCCATCCAAGTTTGGTGGTTATAAGTTATTGCTATTGCCTAAGGGAACGCAGTTATTCATTACCCTAGAAAATGGCCAGCCATTAACATCTGCAATCCAATATAACGCTGCAAGCCAAGCTTTAGTGGTGCCTAAGTTATCTGCAGTAACTCTGCCACTCTCAGTGAAGGTGGGCTTAATGCGTGGCACGAAGCTCTTGAGTGAAAAGGTCTTAACTATTACTAAATAGTGGCCTCCTCGCATTTCCGAAGCGGCCCAAGTTTATACTACACTCAGAATCTTCAGGTGATTGGGGACATATGAGAGATGATCAAAATCCAGCGGATGATATAAAGCCAGAGCAGATTTCTGGGAGGAGTATTTTTATTGTAGAAACTACTGCCGGTGGTATTCAGGTGCAAACGGGTTTCTTGGCTGAGGATGGCAGAGTTATGCAGTTACCAGCAATCTTTCCGACTCAAGAATATGCATTATCTCAAATTGATGAATTGCGTAATGTGGTGATTCAGCATTTTGCTCAGGCTGCACAAGTGGGTTCGCAAGTAATTGCGCAAGCTAAGAAAGTAGCGAGCAGCATAAGCGCTTCTGATCTAGAGGGCCCAAGCCCCGAGGATACGATTCAGTAGTTGGAATTTAGACGCGAACTCTATTTAGGTTAGCGCAGTGTAAAACATAAACTCTTACTGACAAGTTCTTTAGAAGCCGTGAAAAAGTCTATCAATGGCTGCTATCACAATATGCTGCTGATCTCTTAAGTTGCCAAGTTCATTTTTTAAATACTTAATTGGGACTGCCGCCATTCTAGGTGTATCAAGGACAAAACTCTTTCCATGGATGATGAAGCTAGGCATTAAATCTTGTGATGAGCTTAAGCTCTTGTACTGTCCACTCTTTCTGAGCGGTATCACAACGCGTGTATTTAATCCGCTTAACAGATCAGTTTGAACATCTAGAAGGTAAGGAGTAGTTTTTGTGTGATCGTCAGAGTTTTGATAAAGGCTAAATCTGGCCATTAAAAAGTTCTCCACTTGTCAAGCGGAAGACCCTCTTGTTCGGTAATTTGGTTGTATTCGGCTATGAACTTAGCATTCTCTTGTTTCCATATGCGCTCTTTTTCTTGTCTGACAAGCGACTCTAAAAAGGCATCACATGCTTTCGATATATTGATTCCTAGTTTTTTTGCCTCAGCTAAGACCTCAATAGTTAAGGTGAGGTTGGTGGCTTTTTTTAAGTTCTTGTATTGGGGGG
>Ga0364901_10210_pt1 | contig 22010 bp, 25 predicted proteins | sample ExccelJu500002D4_FD_206968 | JGI IMG/M metagenome (GOLD analysis project Ga0364901, IMG submission 206968) | Enriched cells from Trout Bog Lake Hypolimnion, Wisconsin, USA - BchlTB.July09.5000.02.D4 | ecosystem: Environmental > Aquatic > Freshwater > Lake > Hypolimnion/Profundal zone | place: USA...
TTTATTAAAGCAGCTCATGGTGCGTTACGCCACGCCAATCTAAGTCCACGCCATATTGATGTGGTAAAGACACATGGCACCGGCACACATTCAAACAATGTATCAGAGCGTAACGCATTAAAGACAGTCTTTGATCACAACTTTGTAGCAACATCGTTCAAACCAGGTATTGGTCACACGATGGGCGCATCCGGTTTGCTAGAGACTTGTTTGTTACTAGACAGTATGAAGAAGGGTCTAGTACCAGCAATTGCCAATCGTACAAGGCGCGATCATCAGTATCTGTCCTATCCATTAGAGATGACGGGGCAGCATAGAATTTTAAGTTTAGCAGCAGGTATGGGAAATATTTATTCAGCAGCAATTTTTGACACACAGGTATGATAAAAAAAATAAAAGCCGTAGCGCCAAGACTATCTGACGAAGATCTCGATCCAATTGAAAAGGATGACAGTAACGATCTAAATTTTCCAACCCTGATAGAGGGATGGCTGCCTTGGGACGCCGAAGATATTGCAGATATCCGTAGATTAATTTCTGAACGTCTGCCACCCAAACAGCAGTTTATCTTGGAGGCATTCTTAGACGGATTAAACTACACAGATATCTGTGTTACCGAAAAGTATTGGCGTTATCATTTTTCACGCGGCGTCGAGTTTATCAAGAAAGAATTAAAGCTATGAGTCATTTTATTGTCGAGCACAAAATTAAAGGCTACTATGTTATGGAGACGCTTACTGGTGTGGAGGATATCGACACTAGCCGCTTTAAAGATTTACTGGGAATCTGGGTGTGTGACAGCATGGAAGAGTTACAGATTATGGAAAAACACCTTAAGGAGATGAGAGATGCACGATCCAGTAAACCGGCCTAAACACTACACTAGTCATCCGTCAGGCATTGATTGTATTCAGATTACAGAGCATATGGGTTTTAATCTTGGTAACGCCATTAAATATATTTGGCGAGCTGATTTAAAGAATGACGCAGTAGAAGATTTAAAGAAAGCAGCATGGTACATTGACAGAGAATTAAAAAAGCGAACAAATCATGAAGAGGAGTGTGGGAAATGATTGTAGAAATTGATGACGAATTTGCAGATCAAATAGTAAGCAAGGCAATTATTCAAAGTTATATTTGGTGCACAGAAGATGTAAAACGTGCCAAGAAAATACCAGGCTCTTATCATGAAGACGATATTGCTATGTGGGAAAAATTGATCCCGGCCCTGGAAGAAGTCGGACGTTACTTTACCTATGACTTTGACAATGCAGTCAAGAAGGCAAAGAAAGAGATAAAGAAATGAAATTTTTCAGCGAATACGATCGTTTTGATTTAGAGCAAGACATCATTAAATTGTGGGAGACCAATGAGGCTATCGCTGAATTGATTCGTCAACATTTAGATCGCCCAATTAAAGGCTTTGATGAGGATGAACTGGCAAACCGCCTGCAAGGCATTGAGTATGTCAATGATTTAAAAATTCAAAGACTGTGGGATGGATTTGAGATGATGATCAAGAATGGTGGATTCACAAGTAAGTACGCAGTACCTGATTCAGATGTAACAATTAAACCAAAGAAGAAAGGAAGTAAAAATGACTGACACAGTAGATGTACCAGCAAAAGAAGTAGATCCATTAGCAGACAAAATTATGACATTGAAGTTTAGTGTAGGTGATATTAATGGCATTATTAATGCACTTAATCAACCATGCCAAACTCCTGTAGTTTTATTGGCTAATATTATTGCGGCGATCCAGGCACAATGCGCACCACAGATTGATGCGTTAAATACCAATGCAACAACGGAGAACCCAAGTGAACCTCAAGCAACTGCTTAAACGTGCTGGTGTCAGCAATGACATCATCAAAGAAGTAGAACGCAAGGCTGCACGCACAACGGCAGAGCAGGAAATTGAGCATCAAGAAAAGGCCGCAGCAATGGCCAAGATGATGCTCAATGACGTTTTGCCTCATCTGCGCAAGGCTATGGATACCCCGGTGCCATCAAAGCCCAAAAGAACAATCATTATTCCGGATTAGGGCGCTTTCGGTAGGCATTTTGCATTAATATAGATAGGACTCGCTGTGAAGCGCTCCTCGCGGGTGACTTAAAACGCCACCCCGCATTTGTCCGGGGACGCTCGGACGCCACAAGTACGGGGAGGTGACTTGACCCCTGGCAGATCGGAAAGACGATCACTTACACATCATACACACAGGAGAATTATATGAATCCATTTGAATTACGTTTTTCCATTTTCAACACCGCTAAGGATCTTTTAGTTAAACAGCATGAGGCCAACCTGGCTGCATGGGACTTGCTTAACAAGACATCAAAAGAAGTATCCGAATTAGCGCCTAAGTTTCCTACCATGGAAGAAATCATTGACAAGGCCGTTGAAATTAACAAGTTTGTCAGCGATACCAGCCATAATGAAGTCGTTAAAGTAGCAAAACGATTGACTGGCACCACGGTAATATTCTAAGCGTTACCAGCCCCTTTAGTTAAATGGTATAACGCTAGATTTGTAATCTTGAATTGTTAGTTCGATTCTATCAAGGGGCACCAACTCAATAAGGAATATTATGGCAACCAAACCCGGCCTATATGCAAACATCCACGCCAAACAAGAGCGCATCAAAAATGGCTCAGGCGAACGCATGCGTAAACCTGGCACAGCCGGCGCCCCAACCAAACAAGCATTTGTTGAGTCTGCTAAAACTGCCAAGAAGGCAACCGGCGGCTCAGTAAAACACGACAAGCCAATCGCCCACAAAACCACTGGCTCAGGAAAGACATACAACCCTACCGAAAAGGGTGCAGGTATGACAGCCAAGGGTCGTGCAGAATACAACCGCAAGAATAATAGCAACCTAAAAGCACCAGCACCCCACCCAAAGACAGAATCAGACAAGGGCCGTAAGGCATCGTTCTGCGCTCGCATGGAAGGTGTTGTAAAGAAAGCAAAAGGGCCAGCCACAAGAGCTAAGGCATCATTAAAAAACTGGAACTGCTAATGGCAACCAAAAAATCACCAGCAAATAAAAAGACATTCACCAAAGAGATGGCCGAGATTATTTTAGATCTTGGTAAGCAAGGTGCGTCTCAAAAAGCTATGTATGCCGCTGTTGGCATCAGTAAAGCTACGGCCGCTAAATGGAAACAAGATGATCCAGTGTTTGCTGAGACGATGGATCTTGCCACAACATATGGCCAGGCTTACTGGGAAAATATGATGCTGGCAAATATTGATAACCGCGGATTTAATTCACGTGTCGCTGAGATCGCATTACGGGGCCAGTACCCCGAGGATTACAAAGACAATCGTGAAGTCAAAGCAACAGTAAAACAAGAAGTCACTATCGATTTCAACAAAGAAATTCAAGAGTTAATCAACTCACTAAAAGAGTAGTACCATCAACGGACGAATCGGGTAGCTCCCCTGCCAGTTCCCTAACTGGCTAGTCCACCAATTTACTTGAGGGAAGTATCAATGAAGACGTGCTTTAGGTGCAAGACACAAAAATCATTCTTAGAGTTTTATCCCGATAAAACACGCAAAGGTGGATTTTCAACATATTGCAAAGCCTGTCAGGCAAAGTATTACAAAGAAAATCGGATTGAAAAATTAAATAAGGCACGTACTAGAAATTATGGTATAACCTTAGAAGAATTTAATAAAAAGATAATTCAACAAAATAATGCCTGCGATATCTGCAAGCTGCCTTTTGTACCCCATAAAAATCCTTGTGTGGACCATAACCACACCACTGGCAAGGTGCGTTCCTTGTTATGCACACACTGTAACGCGGGAATAGGGCACTTTAAAGAATCCATACAAATTATGCAATCCGCCCAAGAATATTTAAAAAAATATTCGCAGTAAATTCTTCGGATTTTGCATTAATATAAATATGACAACTGAATAAGAGAATAAGATGACTGCACATGCACTCCTAAGCGCATCAGGATCCAAACGATGGCTATCCTGCACCCCCAGCGCTAGATTAGAGGCAACTCTCCCAGACCAAAAACGTTCAGAAGGGTCTTTTGATTTCAGCGCCGAAGGAACCCTGGCCCATTCATTAGCAGAGGCTAAATTAAGATTACACTATAACCAAATAAAGCAGGAAGAGTATGACAACGAAATACAGAAGATTAAAGAAAGTAAGTACTTTAACGAAGAGTTCGAAAGCCATGTTGATAGCTATGTTGTGTACGTCCGTTCGCAAGTCGGCGAAGGTGATGTGCCGCTCTTTGAACAACGCGTGGATTTCAGCGACTGGGTACCTGACGGTTTTGGTACTGCGGATGTCGTCATACTGTCAAAACATTCAATCCGAGTAATCGATTTAAAATTTGGTAAAGGAGTACCCGTAGATGCTAAAGATAATACTCAACTTCGTTTATACGCTCTTGGGGCGTACGCCAAGTTCAAAGAAGAATACCCAGACATCAAGGAAGTCACGTACACCATCCACCAGCCAAGACTCGACTCTATTAGCAGCGATGGGACGTCCATCACCAAGCTCGTCGACTGGGCAAACTATTTCGTCAAACCAAAAGCCAAGAAAGCGTGGAGCGGCGCAGGTGAGTTCCTCCCGGGATCCTGGTGCCAGTTCTGCAAAGCCAAAGCGCAATGCCGCGCCCGCAGCGACTACAACACAGAGCTCGCCCGTCAAGAGTTCAAAGACCCCCCGCTCCTCAGCGAAGACGAAATCAGCGAAGTCCTCCACAAAGCCCAAACCCTAAGGACCTGGGTCAATGATGTAGAAGAGTTTGCACTCAACCGAGCAGTAGAAGAAAATGTGGTGCCACCCGGATACAAACTCTCTACCTCAGTAACCCACCGTAAGATCGCAGATCAGGCCCTGGCGGCCACCGTTTTGGTAGAGAAGGGTATGGCCCCAGAAATTATTTGGGAGCCTCCAAAGCTCAAATCACTAGCCCAATTAGAAAAGCTAGGACCTAAAGGGCAAATTACAGCATGGCTGGGAGAATTAGTACAGCGCCCTGAAGGACAACCCAAATTGGTCCGCGATAAAGAGAGTGCTAAGGAGGATTTTTCATGAGCACCTGGTTAATTGCAGGAATGGGTATAGTTTATTTTATTGTGGCATTAGATCAATTTAGAAAGGGTGGTATTGGTACTGGTATCATGTTCCTAGGATACGCCATGGGTAACGTGGGCCTTGTAATGGTGGCAAAATAACAATAAGAAAGGCACCTATGCAGGTAGATTGTTTCGGTTCTAATTTTGAAGTGCCTGATATATTGATTGAGATGTTTACAAAGGATTTTGATGGGATAGCTGGCAAATGCTTGTTTGAACAAAAGGGTCAACTTCGTGATTCAATCAATGAGATTGTTGAGATGGTAGCAATAGAGCCAGAGATCTTGGAAGAACCTGAGTATATGACAGACTTCATCCGGGCCCTGGCAATGAAAAAAGCACTGGAGACACATGGAATCCTTTACGACGCTTAGTAATACCAAAGAGAAAGAACAGAAAGAGCTACAAAGGCAATTAGCCGAGATGCGAGATAAGGTGGAGCAGACGCTTTCAGACTACTACCGCAAGAAATTATCTCACATGGTGAAAAATATATCTGAGTAATTTTGCATTAATATAGATAGTAAAGGGTAGACGAGCTGGCCCCTACTGAAGTCCAGTTCTAACGTTTAATAAGGTATATCATGACTCAAACCACTAAAGTAAAAATCGTTACCGGTAAGGTTCGCTTTTCTTACGCCAACGTGTTTCAACCCAAGGCATCCGTCGAGGGCGGCACACCTAAGTATTCTGTATCCTTAATTATCCCCAAGTCAGACAAAGAAACAATTGCCAAGATTAACAAGGCATTTGAAGAGACCAAACAGGCTGCAGCTGCCTACTTTGGTGGATCTGTACCTAAGGGCTTAAAAGGCGGCTTGCGTGATGGCGATGAAGAGAAAGATGATCCAGCATACGCTGGTTGCTATTTCATCAATGCCAACTCAGCACAAAAGCCTGGCGTTGTTGATATGGACCTCAATCCAATTATCGACGCTAGTGAGTTTTATAGTGGTTGCTATGGCCGTGCATCAATCACATTCTATCCATATAACGCACAGGGTTCTAAAGGAATTGCTTGCGGTTTGAACAACGTTCAAAAATTGGAAGATGGTGAACCACTCGGTGGCGCGACATCAGCATCAGCAGACTTCGCAGTATAAGTAGTACCTATGTAGTAGGAAGGGCGGCTAGAAACTGGCCGCCCTTTTTTGCCCTTTAAATTAACCATAACCGCAGAGAAAAATATAAATGGATCAGTACCAAGAATACATTGCCGCCAGCCGCTACGCCCGTTTCATTGATGACAAACAACGCAGAGAAACATGGCCAGAGACAGTAAACCGATTTGTAGAATACATTTTTAGTCGTACCCCAGCAATTACAGAAAATAAAGAATTAAAGAAAGAAATTTTTGATTCAATTCATAACCTAGATTTAATGCCGTCCATGAGAGCTATGATGACGGCTGGAAAGAGTGCAGACCGTGATAATACTTGCGTTTATAATTGTAGTTATTTGCCTGTGGATGATGTTAAATCGTTCGACGAGGCGATGTTTATCTTGTTATGTGGAACCGGTGTCGGTTTTTCGGTGGAGGCTAAATACATATCCAATCTGCCAGAAGTGCCGGAGAAACTTTACGAATCAGAGCACACTATCAACGTTCACGACTCCAAAGAGGGCTGGGCAAAAGCATTACGTCTACTCATCGCTCACCTCTATGCCGGAGAAATCCCCAAGTGGGATGTTAGCAAAGTTAGAGCTGCCGGAGCAAGACTCAAAACATTTGGTGGAAGAGCTTCAGGGCCGCAACCACTAGTTGATTTATTTAATTTTACAGTAGCCTTATTTAAAGGTGCTAAGGGTCGTCGGTTACATTCATTGGAATGTCATGACTTGATGTGTAAGATTGGTGAGGTTGTTGTGGTGGGCGGCGTGCGTCGTTCAGCAATGATCTCGCTATCTGATTTAGATGATGAAAGGATCAGACATGCAAAAGCTGGACCATGGTGGGAAACCGCACCACACCGCGCTCTTGCGAACAACAGTGCGGTGTATTCAGAAACACCTACTGTCGGAAAGTTCATGGAAGAATGGCTGTCACTTTACAACTCCCATTCCGGTGAACGAGGGATTTTTAATCGGGAGGCTGCTCAAAAGACGGTTGCAAAATACGGGCATCGAGATCCAAATCATGAGTTCGGAACTAATCCATGCTCGGAGATCATTTTGCGACCATACCAATTCTGTAATCTTAGTGAGGTTGTAGTACGACATGACGACACCAGAGAAACTTTATTGCGCAAGGTGCGCATCGCCGCTATCCTTGGTACCATCCAGTCTACCTTCACAAAGTTCCCCTATCTGCGCAAGGTGTGGCAGAGAAATACTGAAGAGGAACGGCTTTTGGGTGTCTCCCTCACCGGAATCTATGATAATCCCCTTCTCACAACCCAAGGAGACAAGTTAAATGAGCTACTCGCAGAATTACGAGTCTGCGCCCGAGAGACTAATAAAGAATGGGCAGCACTACTTGGAATACCTGAAAGCACTGCAATCACAGCAGTCAAGCCTTCCGGAACAGTTTCACAACTGGTGGATAGCGCATCAGGAATTCATCCAAGACATTCCAAATATTACATTAGACGAGTACGCGGAGATAAGAAGGACCCTCTTACACAATTCTTGGTCGCCCAAGGAGTACCTGCGGAGGACTGCGTATACAAACCCGATCAAACGACAGTATTTAGCTTCGCTAAAAAAGCTCCAGACGGACTTACAAGAGCTGATGTTACCCCCATTTCCCATCTGGAACTTTGGCTCACTTATCAACGACACTGGTGCGAGCACAAACCCTCAGTCACCATCTCAGTCGAAGAAAAAGATTGGCCAAGTGTCGGAGCCTGGACATGGGAAAACTTTGACGAAATCAGCGGAGTTTCCTACCTTCCCCATGATGGAGGAAGTTACAAGCAGGCGCCCTATCAAGAGTGCACTGAAGAAGAGTACTACGAACTCCTTAATAGAATGCCTAAATTGGATTGGGAAATTTTTAAAGAAGAAACAGATAACGTAGAGGGAAGTCAAATGTTAGCTTGTGTTTCGGGAGCGTGTGAAATATGAGTTTTTTAAGAATTTGTCCTAAATGCTGTAAAGAAATAATTTACGGCAGAAAAGACACTTTTGAAAAAGCTGAAAAGAACGGGTCTCAGTGCCCGTCTTGTCGCACGACTCAAAATAATAAATCACCAACCCGAAACACTAAAAAGGAAAATAACCCCGCTTGGTGTGGATATGGTGACGTGCCGGGTAAAGTACATTCCAAATTAAAAAGAGACGCTATTAAACGCAATATTGATTTTGGAATAACTATTGAAGATATTAGTGATCAATACGAAGATCAAAATAAATTATGTGCTTTTACTGGGGTTCCATTAAAATTTGGAATTGATGCGTCTATAGATAGAATTAACAGTGATTTAGGATACTCTCCAGATAATATTCAAATCGTCCATAAGGATTTAAATATGATGAAAAAAGATATGCCAAACGAAGTGTTTGTTGCTTGGTGTAACTTAGTTGCAAATCATGGAAAAGGATAGCCCATGGGCGTGCCCTCCACTCAATCTTCGCAACTGGAATCTAGCGTGGAAGTGGCGAGCCCCTGTGTGGGAATCTGCCAACCAGACTTCTTCGATGTTTGCAGGGGCTGCGGCAGGACACTCACAGAGATTTCAGATTGGCCCTTTCTATCAAACCACGAAAAGAAACAGATAATAGATAGACTAGATTAACTTATTTCACATGGTGGTGATTTGGGGCTCTTCGGAGCCCCTTTTTTTGCATTAATATAGGAAAGGAGAGAATATGACGCCAAAAGTAGACACGCCCATGGAGTGCGGTTGTGGTAAGACTAAGAACCCACCATTCTGTGACGGCAGCCACAATGATGAATCGGATAAGACTGACGGCTTTGATGTTGAATTTGACTTTGAACCAACCGATAAGTCTATCACCATCAGCAAGACCTGGAAGTTTTGATGATCTACTCAATCGACTTTGAAACCCGCAGTAGAGCCAACTTGCCAGATGTAGGCTTGGACATCTACGCCAACGACCCCACAACAGAAGTGTTGTGTATTGCGTACGGCACAAACCCCAGCGATGTAGCGGTTTACAACGCACCCAAACCAGACACAAACACGGTGATGGCTTTTTCTCGTTTTTTAAAGCACGTCAAAGATGGCGGCAAAATCCAAGCATGGAACGCCATGTTCGAGTACGCCATCTGGAACTGCGTCTGTGTGCCCAAGTACGGCTGGCCACCACTAAAGCTGGAGCAGGTGATTGACTCGATGGCCATAGCAGCGGCCAATAACGTACCACAGAGTTTAGATGAGGCCGGCACCTTCATGGACGCCGCCCATAAAAAAGACGCCATCGGCGCCCGTTTGATTCAAAAGTTATGTAAACCCAATAGGAAAGGAGAGTATGAAGATGACCCAGAGTTACTCGACCAGTTATTTAAGTACTGTGCCCAAGACGTTAGAACTGAGATGGCAATCGCCTCCCTGTTACGCCCCCTTACTGTGGGCGAGCAGCGAATCTGGGAGCTCACTCAGCGGATTAACCTGCGTGGTGTGCCAGTGGATCCTAACGAGCTCCAAAACGCTGTAAAAGCAGTCGGTGAGGCCCAGGCCTCAATTGACGCTGAATGCGTCTCCTTGACCGGTTTTAAGCCGTCTGAGAGGGCTAAATTACTAGACTGGATTAACCAAAAAATCCCTCATGCACCAATGCCCGATTTGACCGCCGAGACCGTTGAAAAAATGCTGCAGTGCAACATATTTCCGGTGATCAAACGGGCGTTAGAGTTACGCCAAGAAGGAAGCCAGACTAGCGTGGCTAAGTACGCTAAGATGTTGGAGATACAACGTGAAGGAAAGATTAGGAATACATTGGTATATCATGGCGCTAGTACTGGTCGCTGGGCATCAAGGGGTGGACTTAATCTCCAAAATATTGCGAGGCCCACGATTAGCGATGAACAGATTGAACAGGCTATACCGAGAGTCTTTGGAGAGGGAGTCGGGACCATGGACGAACTATCCTCTTTGGTTCGATCATCAATCTCAGCTCCACACGGAAAGACCTTCGTTGACGTGGATTTTAGCTCAATTGAAAACCGAGTCGGTGTTTGGCTTGCAGGACAAAACGACAAAGTAGAGCTGTTTAGAAAGGGATTAGATGAGTACAAAGTCTTTGCGTCAGAAAGCCTTTATAGAGTCAATTACGAAGACGTTACAAAAGATCAGCGTCAAATTGCAAAGTCAGCGGTTCTAGGTGCGATGTTTGGCCAGGGCGCTAAAGGTCTAGTAAAGTATGCGGAAGGGATGGGAGTTAAGCTATCAGATCTACAAGCGAAGAATGCTGTAGATAATTACCGTAGCTCTTATGTGAAGGTAAAGAATCTGTGGGCTTTATGCGAGACCGCTGCAATTGACGCAGTACAGAATCCCGGTACTGCATTTGCCGCAGGTCAGAAGATAAAGATGAAGGTGGCCAAACAGGCTCTATGGATGCAACTACCATCAGGCCGTCTCATCTGCTGGCAGAGGCCAGAGCTCGAGCTGCTCACCACTCCGTGGGGTAGTCAGAAAGTGGGCGTTGTCGTTCATAGTCAGAACACTTATACTCGCCAGTGGAGTAGAAACCCCCTGATTGGCAGTAGTATCTTCCAGTCTGCCGTCCAGGGTACGGCTCGCGATTTCCTTGCGTTTGCTATGATAGCTCTCGAGGGAGCTGGTTATGAGATTATTAACTCGATCCATGACGAGGTGTTGCTCCTTGTTGAAGAACAAAGCGCGGAGTCCTCGCTAGAAGATGTGGTCCGTATCATGACCACACCACCAGAGTGGGCTCCCGACTTTCCTCTTGCAGCCGAGGGCTGGCACGGCAAGCGTTATCGCAAGTAGTTACTCTACCTTGGTGACTGGTGTTGGATTAAACAACAACCCCACGTCACCAGTGTGGTAGCCTTCGTAACCGGCACCCTTAATTAATCTTTCCAATTCGGTGGCCTTGACGGCTGGGTCCACTACCTCACGACCAAAACTCATCATATATGGATCGAGTGACTTGGCTTTTGCAATCGCGTGAAAGCCCTCAGGGTCATCTGCCAGGTTATACACATTAGATGCCGTGCCCTGGTACTTCTGATTTCCTAGGCCCTGTTCTGGGCGCATCGTCTGCTCACCCTTATCTACATAAAAGTAGCTGCGGTTACGAATATCCGGAGCATCTTTGAGACGAGCCGCTTCTTGGCCTTTAATACCCCGACCATAAAAGCTAGGCTCTAAAGATGTTAAATTGGGTTGGGAGGAGTAGTGCACGAATGGCACTTCTTCGGCAAACTTTAATACCTTCTTGATTACCGCACCACCCTTGTCATAGTGCTTACCCTCAAAGTCAGACAGACTCAGTCTTGGATCTTCCCAGTTGGTTGTCTCTAGGCCCTGCTTTGGTACCATGACCAGCGGGCCGGATTGTAATTTCTGTTCTGCTGAGAAGACAGGAAGTCCGGTAGACTTATCATAGAACTGTGACTGGCGGCGTGGGTCCATACCAATCTGTGTCCAGTTTGGATCATTCATGTACTCGGCCATCATGCGACGTACTTCGTCATCTGATGTACCCACGTTAGTACCCTTTATAAGGGCAAATGGGGACTTTGCAGACCCGATCTCGGCGCCCAAGGGGGTAAGGGCCTGCTCCTTAGTTCCGAGGCCTACACGGACTGCCTGGTTGGGTTTAGAGCTAAATTCAACGTCAGTTAAGTGACCGGTTCTGTTGTAGCTAATTGGCGCGTTGCCGGAAGATAAATCATGCGTGGTATCAACATAAACACCGTGCTGGGTATAAGCTGGGATATCTAACCGGTTACCAACACGCATACCAGCTGGCACATCGGCCAACGCCTTAGGTTGCTTGTTGGCCATCAGGGCGTTACGGATCTCTTCATCAGTATACGCTGGCGGCAATTGAGTCCAGTTACGGATTGGCAGATGCTCATTCATAATGCGGATACGGTCCGCGTTACTGATATTACCTTTTAGGTATTCTTCCAGGGCCTGCGCCACCTTAGGGTGCTGGCCAATAGAGTGCTTGACAATGTTTTCTGCCAGGGCAATACCGCCGGGTGCAAAACTTTGCACAGCGCCACCCTCGGCCTTCATGAAGTCTGGGTTGGCTGCCTCTTCCGGATTGTACTGGGCAAACTTGCCGCGGATGTTAGCTGGATTAAAGATACCAACGTTTTTGACACCGCCCTCAGTTACACTAAATGTATCGTGGCCGGTTGATTTTAAGAAATTCAGTAATTCTGGAGATTCCATTAACTTCCAGTTATTTACCGGATCGGTTAAACGATCCATCATGTATTCATGCTTTTGACCTAATGCCTCATCAAACCCATAGCTATCTACATCTTTTTTGTATTTGTTTGCAAGGTATTGTTTTATCGTGTCATTGCCCCCTGGTGTGGCAGGATCAAAATGTTTACCAAGATTAACACTAACTGGATACATTGTCGCCCCAGTTGGAGTATTAAGTTTTTCTGGATCAGCTAAAAACTTTTCAGCAAATCTTGGGTTTGGCGAAACAAATGTCACACCAGGTGTCACCATATCTAAATCTTTAACAGCAGATTTGCTTGGGTCAAAAGCAGTTATTTTATTCGATGGACTACCATGGTAAAAGCCAGGGGTGAACTTGGCCTTGTATGCCTGCTTAGCATCATCGAGCACTGCGCGTATTTCGGCTATTGATAACTTTGGCATTATTTCTTCTTCTTAATTTTGCCGCCTTTTTTGTATCCAAGGTCTTGCAAAGATTTAATTAGTTTATCATCAATTAATTGATTTGGCAAACCACCTTGTAAGTTTTGCACATTACGGTAGTTGTAATCCGTCATCGGGCGCCCCATCTGTTCCATGGCTTGCTTTTCTAAATCACGGAATAAAAACTCACGGGGCACTGGAGTAAATTGGTCCGCGCCTTTCTCACCTAAAAACAAATGACTATAGGCTGGGTGAATCTCTGGCTTCTCAATACTACCCTCCATGGTAAAGAGCTGAGGACCAATAGCACCAGTCTCTGCTTCTTTTAAAGCTGGATCAATAGTAGATTCTAAATGTTGTTGTAAATCAACGCCACCTGTTTTCTTTAATCCCAAGATGTCAGCTACTTTACCGCGGCGATTAAATGTGTCGGCAAATTGTAAAAAGTCTGGCGATTGTACACCAGGGCTTTTAGATAAATCAACACCCTTTTCAGCTAGGATACGTTGATTTAATTTATCAATCTGCTCGGGCGTAAATTCACCAGATTTAATTTTTTCTTGCAAGTCATTGTAGATTTGATGAAACACTGGGCGATTAGATTTGTGCGCCTCAGTAGACATTAACATTGGAGCAAACACAGTTTGATCTGGCCCACCAAAACGATTAACCACATTCATGTGCTTTGTCACAACGCCAGGAGCATCTACGGCCCAGGTATAATCCGGATGTAAGTTAATAAAACCAGGACCGCCAGAAAAGCCTTCAGTCGCTTTGGTTCTATCAGCCAGTGTGGCCAGCAGTGTTTTTCCTTCGTGGGGAATGATGGCCTGTGTAAACTTTTTTATTACTTTACCACCCTTATCATATCCTTCAACAGAAATGTTTTTTCCGTTATATAATTGAGATGGGAGTTTACTTCCAGCTAAAACACTTTCATGTTTTGGAAGTTGTTTGCCAACAAAATGAATTGCTTTTGCTATAGTTGGGGCGGCAGCGTTTACGCCTTTTTCAATGTAAGGTCCAGCTAAATCCATTCCTTTTTCAAAGGCCTGATCACCAACATTGTATTTTAAAAATTTTGCAACTTTGCCAGCACCACTAGAAAAAGGAGCAACATCAGTGGCACCAGATAAATATTCACCCATGGCATCTAAGTAATCACCTTTTTTAGAGCTTTCAAAATAATTTTTCATATGCTGCGCAAAACTTCCAGGTGCCTGAAATACCCAACTTAGTGGATTAAATTGAGCTTCTTTATCAGCGCCTTGGCTTCCAAATAAACCTCTAGCTTGTTGCATGCCAATATAGGGTGCTACAGCATCCCGAATTTGTTCATTGTAACTTGGATCATAGGCCTGGGCCGCACCCATCTCAGGTGGTTGGCTACCTTCTGCAAGGTGAATTAATCCGCCACGCTTATGCTCTTCTGGTGGGTTGGTAAACTGATCGAGTGCGCGGTTAACCACTGGAGCGGCCATAGATACAGCGGCACCAACACCACGATATTTTTTAGGAAGTGCTTTGATATATGGCGCAGCAGATCCGGCTAGACCCGCAGCACTGATAGTAGACTGAATAGGGTTACCAGCTTTGACTTGTTGCATTAAGTCAATTGCGTTAGCGCCCGCTGTTAAACCGGTGATTGGTTTCATTGTGCCAATATTGGCAGCATGACCAAATATATTTTCGGCAGCAGTAGGAACCGTAGGTTGTAGGTGTGGGAGATTGGGCCTGGTGAATCCAGGATATTTTTTCTGAAGTGCAGTATCACGACGGACAGACTTAGCTGCTTCGTTTTGTGCATCGGCGTAGGTACGCCAGTTTTGTATGCTTTCTTCTACGCTAGAACCGCGTGGATTGTAGCCAGTGGTCTGTTGTTGATTGCCACCAAAACGGTCAAGAGCGCGAACAAGTTCGACACCCTTAGATGCACCAACAACACCTGCACCAGTAACCGCGCCTAAACCACCACCCAAAGCCGGTAATACAGCACTGGTACGAGGTTGATCAGCTTGGGCCGTGGCTGAAAATTGTTGAGCTTTTAGCGTATCAATGTAGTCCGCTATCTGAGTAGCGTCTGCGGTATTGCCAGCATCATGAGCAGCCTGAAGCGCGTCATAGGCATTTTGTAATTTCTCATCCATGCTTATTGTCTCTTTTTAGTTCTGTATTTTTCAACCAGTGACTCAGCTGGGTGTGCGCCAGCCTCTTCACCCAGCGGCTTAACAATTCCTTTGTATGTATTTAAAAAATGCTGTTGTGCATCATCTCTAAATTTAATGTATTCTGGGCTGGATTCAAACTGATTAAAATCGGCAAACTTGCCACCATGGCTATCAGCCCAGCTTTCCCACATCTTTGATTTGTCTTGTTGAAATTGTGCCGCGTCGCGAATCAATGCGGCGTTACGTTTATTAATCTCAGCAGGCATCTCAGTACCAACACCCTTAGCACCCATCGCCATTTTCTCTAGGCCGATACCCATACGTGCGCCTTTGAATACATCAGCAGCAAAATCAATACCTAGCTTTTGTGATGCGCCCTGTACCGTCTTGTAAGCAACACGCTCTTCAGGTGATAGATAATTAGCAACGAGTGCCTTCTCTACCTTCTCTGCACCAATGCCGGGGATAAAATCCCCGGCTGTTGTTAGTGCGGTTGGTACAGTTTGTGTACCATGAGCCAGACCCATAACCTTACTTAATTTTGGATTATCGGCAATATCAATAACAGCTTGAGCTGTTGGGATGGTGTTCATGCCTCTTTCTGACAAATCACGCATCTTATTCAAACGATCACCAGCGGCTTCACCAGTCTTTTCTAATTGCTTACCTTGTCCGGCAATTAAAGTCTCACCAGCTTTTTGACGCATCTCGTTTGCTTCTTTAGATGTTGGATCTAAACCAGCTGCGCGGATTTGTGCTTCAACAGGAGACTCAGTCTGTAGTGGGGGTTTAAATGAGGATGGGGGAGTAACTTGTGCTGGCGGTTTAATGACACTGGCAGCAGGAGTAGTAGCGCCTGCAGCAGGAGTAGTAGCGCCTGCAGCAGGAGTAGTAGCAGGAGCCTTAGCAGCAGGAGCTGTAACAGCAGGAGCAACTTGAGGTGTGCCTGCGGGTGCAATTCTGTTAGCAGGTACAACAGCAGGTGCTGCAGTTGGTGCACCACCACCGCCACCAACCATAGCACCAGCGGAGCCGATTGGCGTGCTTTGTACTGTTCCAGTTGAACCACGAACATCGTGTGGCACAAATGCTGCGGCACCAGCAAACTTAGTCAATGCTGCGGCTGGTACCAGTTTAGGATCAATCAGACCATTAGCTACCATGTAGCGTAGGTCTTTAATCATATCGGTATCGGTTGCGTTTTTTTCCAAATAAGTTTGGATAGCTTTTTGTGCGCCAACTGGATCACGCAAAGCCTGGGCCGCGATGCTCTGTCTTAATGCGGCATCTCTTACTAGACCAAGCATACCACCTTGTTGAATCAATGTAGAAGATTCTGTTGGTGCGCCAGCGGCAACGTGAGATGGAGGCAATGTGCCACTTTGTGTTGCTGCCGTAACTGGTGAGCCAAAGATTGATGCCTGAGTAAGCTCATTTAATTTTTGACCAATCTTGGCCTGAGAAAGCTGCGCCTTCATACCAAACAATTCAGCATCTTGTTGTTGCTTTGTTTTCTCACGCTCAGCTAAAGGTTCTGCGGGACCAGCGACACCACCAGACCACCAGGCCATGGCATCTTTCATGCGCTCACCAAAACTATTTCTTTGCGCTTCACGCATAGTGATCATTTTTTGCATCTCTTCTAAGAGAGCAGGATCATAACCAATAGAGCCCTGAGGGGCTGGAAGAGCATAAGGACCTTTTGCTGCTATAGGTTTTGCCAGACCACCAACAGCGGTAATTTCTTCTTTAGGAGACTCTACGGCGTCTAAACCGGATTGTACTTGTTCAGCCATTATTTATCCTTAAGATCCTGTATCGCCACCAATTGGGGTAGTGTAACCCGCATCAGTTGCTGCTTGTTGAATATCTTGTGCAGTGGTTGCGCCAGTAGAAGTTGGCGTGCTAGAAGAGCCGCTATATTGACCACTGGTATCCTGACCTGTGCTTACTGCAGCGAGTGGTGAAGTATTGGTAGAAGTGGCAGCTGGTTGTGAGGAACTAGAACCAAACAAGCTACTAAATAATCCAGGGGCTACATAGTTAGGGTTAGCCATTGGCAAACCAGTTACTGGGTTGGTAATTGTTGGGCTACCACCACTTCCAGAACCAAACAAACCACTTAATAATCCGCCAGTAGATACACCAGTGCCGCCCAAGGCAGTAGCTAAACCCATTACCTGGTTTAGTGGAGATAGGTTAGTTGTGTTAGATACTGTGGCGCCAGGTTGAACGGTTGACAATACGTTGCCAAGGTTAGCTGCGTTAATGTATGGTGATGCTTGTTGATATTGACCGGTGGTCAATAGGTTGTTGATGTCTTGTTGTGTTACGTTGCCAGCGCCAATAGCGGCGTTTACACCGGCTGATTGGTTTTGTAGCGCGGCTGCGTTTTGTTGTGAGGCTAACTGAGCCTGAGCGTTTGTCAATGCTGACACATCAGCAGTCTGGCCACGCAAGCTACCAAAGTTACCAGAACCAATATTTTGTGCTTCTTGCTGTGCCTGGATAGTTGGGGCTAATTGTTGAAGTTGCTGGTTTTGGGCTTGGAACAAACCACCCAAAGCGGTATTAACGTTTGGTGTTACCTGACCAGTTGGGCTAACGTTCCAAGGACTTGCAGCGCCACTAGCGATATTTTGTAGTGTGCCACCAGCTTGTGTAAATGGGTTAGTTGCGCCGGATAAAGTATTGACCGCATTTTGCGCAACAGTACTTTGTGGAGTTGGGGCTGCAGCGTTTGCTGCTTGGGCTTGACTGACAACGTTTTGCTGAGCTGTATCAAACCAGCTCGGCATTGTGGTTGTTTGGACTCCTGTATTGGAGATTAGACTACTTAATCCAGTTGCCATTATACTTTCGCTTTCTTCTTAGCTGCCAATAAGTAAGCCAAGGGGCCTTTACTATCTGGCGGTAATTTACTAGGGTCGTGTTTTTGTTTGTGGGCGCGGATAACTGATAAAAAGCTATCTAACACCTTAGCGCCAGATTGATTGCTTCCGTTACCTAAATCAGATACTACATCAGCTGGAATAACAAACTCACCATTAGCCAACATGGCTTTTACAGAGTCGCTGGTACCATCGCCAGCGCCTTGAACATAACGATGCTGCAAACCACCTTCACTATGAAACTCTGGTACATGATCATCAATTTCACCACCAGCGGCATGGGCGCCAATCAATCGACCAGTCATATCACCAAATGCTTCATTTTTTGGTGTGCCTAAGAGCGCTGTGGGACGACCATGACCAAACACTGGCGCATAACTTAAACCACCACCAGTTGCCAGATGGATTACTGGAGGCGCCTCTTCAACAGATTGAATTTGTGTGCCATATTCTGGGGATGCTAATGCGGATAGTGTTGGTATACCTAGTAAAGCAGCCTGTTGAACCGCTCTTAAAGATGGTGTCAAACCAGTGAGTTGATTACTGGTATCACCAACGCCAGTGACTGAATTAGATGATAAATTGGATGTAGATCCACCGGTAGCTAAACCGGCAAAGTATGGGTTGTAAGAAGCTGATGGAGTTGTCATATTTTGATTTTGTTCTAATCCAATTAATGAGGCATCTTTGGTTGGTGCAAATGTTCCTACTAAGTTTGTTATACCTGGGTTAGTTTGAGCTGTGGATGGTGATCCGTATGATAAACCAGTTCCACCGCTTGTTGTAACTGTTCCTGTACCACCGCCACCACCAGTTCCAATTGCAGTTCCACCGGCGCCGGTTCCTGTTCCAGAGATTGTTCCGGCTCCTGCACCCGTTCCCGCTATTGTGCCTGTACCGGCACCGTTACCACTTGCACCACCGGGCACTGTTGCCGTACCGGTTCCTGTTCCGCCAGGTGTTGTTGCGGTTGCTGTTGTGCCTGTACCCGTTCCGGTTGACTTACTAGTAAATAAGTTATCAATTAATTGCTGGTACGGATCTGTGGCAACACTTGGTGTCGTTGTGGTAGCAATGTTTTTAATTGCATCATTATACTCACCCTGAGTAATTTGTCCACTAGCCAACTCAGAATCAAGCTGTGCTTTAGTAGTCTGAGTCTGTGCTGTTGTATCTGGTGTCGTTGTAGATATCGGGATCATCGAAAGATTCGGTGTTCCGTCTGTATTCTTAGTTACGGGGAACTGATCGCCAGATGGTGCACCTTCAACATATTTAGATGTTGCATCCGCACCGGCAGAAGCTAATACAATACCAGTGTTTGTTAACTGACCACTTGTTGGGTCTTTTACGTAAATTCCCCACTTACCAGTTGTTGGGTCTTGATGATAAACACCAGGAACCGTCTGTTGTGTGGCAGGCAAGGTATCTGCCTGTGCACTTGGTATTACTGCATCTAACACCATCTTAACCGCATCAGTTGGCGTCATTGTTGGGTCTTTTGCCAATAACGCATTGTATGCAGCAATTTGTTCTGGTGTAGTTAATTGACTTTGTGCCGCAGCGTTAATGTTCGTTGCTGCTGCGCCAGGATCAACAATCTGTTCTGTTGCTGTTATTGCTTGTGCTAATTCAGATGGTATACTACCATTTTGTGTTGCCTGAATATACATATTTTGTGCGTTAACGCCAAGGTTAGCTACAGGACTATTTGCTATTGTCAGTGCCTGACTTATTGATAAGCCTTGTGAAGTAGCATTATTTAATGCTGCCTGCTGAGCATCCGTTAAACTATTAACCTGGTTTGCCACTTTAAACGCATCAGCTGGGGCAACATTACTGTTGTTAACCTGATCAAAGAAGGTTTGAACAGCCGTCGTGCTCATTGTCGCAAGCTGTGGTGCGTATGTCAATGAGTCAGTGGCTGACAATCCCATCTGATTAGCAAAGCTAAAATAGTCTTGCTGATTTGTTGGTAACGCATTAACGGTAGTAGCTAACTGTAATGAGTTAGTTGGGTCACCGTTTGTCTTAAAATCACTGTTAAAGCCTTGTTGCGCCGCTGTCGACATTGTGCCAGATTGTTGTACCGCGTCTTGCACTTTTGTAGTGTAGTCGCTAATCTGTGTCTGGGCTTGTTTTGCAGCAGCATCTAACTGGGTATTTGCATCTGTAATAGCCTGTGTTTGACCAGTATAGTTTGTAGTTATATTTTGGTACGCTTGATAATTTGTGTTATATGTATCACCAGCGGTTTGTGCAGCTACTTGCAAAGTACTTAAATTACTCTCCTGGCTATTTAAACTTGTGGCCAGGGTATTAATTTGATCTGCTAAACTATTTGCAGTTGTTACATCATTAGCTGCTTTAGCAGTATTATATTGGCTGACTAAATCAGTATATTTATTATAATCAGAATTATAGCTATTGTATGCTGTTGTGTAAGCATCATTAGCACTGATCAAATTATTATACGAAGTCTGCGCAGACTGATAAGCAGGCTGAACAGTATTGGTATAATAATTTTGTTGTTGTGTTTGTTGGCTATTAATTCCGTTAATAGCCTGGTTAATTTGAGACGCAATATTACTACCAGTGCTCGATAAATATTGGGATATACCTTGTGCAACATCAGTGTTTTTTAATGTTGATCCAATTTGGTTTAAACTGGTATTAATTAAACTATTAACAAATGAAGCGCCAACGTTTTTGCCAGCCACAGCAGACGCTGCTGTAGCCCCAGCAATCTTTCCTGTAATTGCGGATATAGTTGATCCTGCGCCAAGATCTTGTGCACCAACGTTAACTGCGCCACCAACCGTAGTACCTACGCCTGCGGCTAAACCAGAGATTAATGCGTTATCAATATTGCCAGTTAACGCTAAACTTTTTGCAGCGGCACCAACTGAGTTTCCTGCGGCTCCAGCTAAAATTTGTTGTGTGGTGCTATTTAATACGCCATCTAAATTATCACCAAACGCTCCAGCAAAAGCTGTAGCCAACGTATTTGGTGCTACACCATTTGCTGCGGCATTAGCTAAACTATTTGTAAAATCGGTTGGCGAAATACTTGACGGTAAATTAGCCAACTCATTACTATAAGTTTGTTGTAGTGTATTGGCAATCTGATCAGCGGGTATTCCTTGTGCTGCCATGTTAGAGGCATCATTCGCCATCATGCTAGACAAACTATCACTTGCTGGCGCTAATAATGCGTCCGATACTCCGGCAGCAATTTGACCACCAACATAAGACATTCCAGCACTCTCAACCGCTTGGGTCAAGTTACCGCCGTGCGCAATAGTATCCGCTGCTGATATAATTGGTAAGGCCCATACTTGGCCAGTGGCTACTGCAGCAACTTGCGCAATCGTACCAATTGGGTCGCTTTCAATCTTTTGAACAACCGGTTTAATTGCGTTACCAATAGATTGAACAGCACTTCCAATAGCGTTACCAACCTCGCTAACTGTATTACCAATACTCTCGATACCGCCAGTTACAGCGTTACCTATATCGGATGCTACTCCAGAGATTGCTTGTACTACGCCACCCATTATAGTCCACCCTTGTCAATTGGTTGGGCCCGATCTGGTAATCCACCTTTTTGAGACTCGCCTAAATTAACAACAACGGTATAACTACCATCACTGTTTTTATGTGCCGAGTATCCCATACCAGGAAATGGAGCATGACGTTTTACATATTTAAAAATACCCAATAATGACGCATCGTCAAATTGGGTAATCAACACTTTAAATCCAGCCATGCCAATCGCTTTGGTAAATATCAAAGAGTTGTGCAAATAGTTTGGAATTGTATCTGCGTTGATGGCTCTAAATTGTGCAATTTTTCCATTGGTTGGTGCCTGATGAACAACAAATAAAGTGTTGCCTTCACGCATTATCAATGCTTTCATTTCATAAGCCTCAGCAGTTAAGCTGGCCTTAATCTGCTCGGCAGTATACTTGCCGCCAGTCTCCTTAGCAGCAATAGCAATTATCTCTTCTTGAGATAACTTTTGATGTTTTGAATTAACAAAAGAAGCCAC